>VOFI01003281.1_pt1 | contig 56019 bp, 52 predicted proteins | sample 5384131 | NCBI WGS metagenome assembly VOFI01 (sample SAMN12384728, study PRJNA508395) | human gut metagenome | isolation source: healthy gut H | host: Homo sapiens
GCCACCTTGAATACGGCGGCACTAATACCTGAAGCCTTGATAGCATCGGTCTTCTTGCCTGATTTATATACAACCTTGCCTGTAGAAAGAACAGAAACTGCCTTGCCACCTACAGAGCTGATGTTGAGAGAGGCTGCCTTGGCACCAGGATTCACGATAACAACATATTTCTCATCACCCAAAGTGCGCTCATATACCATCGGATATTCCTGACCCTTCTGGTTCAGGAGCTTCCAATCGCCCTCATTGTCAAGAGCCTTGGCTGAATGACGCAAAGCGGTCAGCTTACGGGTATATGACAACAGAGAATTCTGATCTCCCTGCTGAGCCTCAACGGTCAACTTTCCTTTTTCCGTATCTACAGGGAAGTAGAGTTTATCAGGCGCACTCGTTGAGAAGCCGGCATTCTTGCCCTTGGTCCACTGCATCGGAGTGCGGGTACCAGAGCGCTCATTGCTACCCTCCTTGTTAGGGAGATTCATCTGATACTTCATACCAATCTCATCACCATAATAGATAAATGGAACACCTGGCATGGTGAGGAAGAAGGTCATCGCCACCTTCAACTGGTCTGGCGTGTTGCGGGTACCGATATTAGGACGCTGGTAATCGTGGTTGGCAGATGGAACAGCGATGTAGCCGAGATTCTTGGTGGCATTATATGCCTTGGTATAGTTCTCGCTAAATTCCTTAAGCGAACCCTTGCCCTGCTTGTCGAAATAGCAGTTCTTATAGCTCTGCTCCCACTTGCCCCATGGAGTCTTGCGGTCGAAGAACAGAGAGGCATAGCCCTTAAGACCGAAATGGATGTAGAAATCGATGTTGAAACCGGCAGGAATGGCTTGCTGCGGATTAGCCCACTCTGAAATCAGGACGGTTTCAGGATAGTACTTGTCCTTCCATGCACGCATCTCATTCCAGAGTTTGGAAACCTCCTTCTTGTCAGGGTCGTTCTTGATGAGCGATGACGCCATATCAACACGGAATCCATCCACACCCTTATCAAACCAGAAAGCCATGATGTTACGTATCTCCCTGCGAACAGCCTGTGGTCCAGGCGCATCTACGCTCTGCTCCCAAGGATGATTTGGGTCTGGATGAGCAAAGCCATAGTTCAAGGCTGGCTGGCACTCGAAGAAATTCTTCTCATAATACTTGGCACGAGGAGCATTCGCCTCCACATATCTGCCTCGGGTACTAGACTCCGGACTTGCCTCCTGATGACGGGCTTCTATTTCTTTCTTCTCGCTCTCAGGAATATCGTTCATCCAGATATAATAGTCGCTGTAACGCTGGTTAGGATCTTTCTCGGAAGACTCCTTAAACCAGACACACTTGGTACTGGAATGTCCTGCCACCAGGTCGAGACAAACTTTCATGCCACGCTTATGGGCCTCATTGACCAATGTAACCAAATCGGTATTGGTACCGAATCGAGGATCCACCTTGTAGAAATCGATGACATCATAGCCACCATCAAACCATCCCGACTCAAAGATCGGATTGAGCCAGAGGGCGTTCACACCCAGCGACTTGATGTAATCCAACTTGGAAGTGATACCCGGCAAGTCACCAATACCATTGCCATCAGTATCCATATAGGAAGATGGATAAATCTGATAGAAAAGTGCATCACTCAACCAAGCCGGTCCCTTCTTCTGTTCTGCCTGAGCAGAAAGTGTGGTTGCAGCCAAGGCAGCAACCAACAACATTTTATTCATTCTTTTCATGAGCATCATTATTAATTCAAAGAAAAATTTCTTTCATAACAACTTAAAATCCTGCATTTTATTGCGCAAGAAGGCTAATTGCGAATCCGCCACCTGCAACGGAGTTCAACTTCAAGACAGACTTGCTGGTTACAGTCTTCTTGGTGATGACATAAGCCTGCGGATTGGTCTTGTAGTTGGCATTCTTTGCATCCTGATAGATGGTAGCCACATACTTCTTGCCCTTCTCGAGGAAATCGAGCTTTACGGTAGACTGATGAGCCTTCATGCCCGTAACGCCACCGACAAACCAGTTATCAGAACCCTTTGCCTTGCGGGCAGCGGTGATATACTCCATTGGTTCAGCCTCCAGATAGATAGACTTGTCCCAATCTACAGCCACATCCTTGATAAACTGGAAGGCATCCATGTGCTTCTCGTAATTCTCAGGGAAATCGGCAGCCATCTGCAATGGACTGTACATCGTTACATAAAGTGCCAACTGACCGCAGATGGTAGAGTTGCAATGAGAACCATTGGCGCAATCCATTTCAAAGATACCCGGTGTATAATCCATCGGACCACCCTGCAGACGGGTGAAAGGCAAGATGGCGGTATGTCCCGGTTTGGTACCTCCGAAAGCCTGATATTCAGTACCGCGAGCACTCTCATTGCCAATTAGGTTAGGATAAGTGCGGCAGAGACCGGTAGGACGCACAGCCTCATGGGCATTTACCATGATGTGATAATCGGCAGCACGGGTTATGGCATGCAGATAGTGGTTGATTTCCAACTGACTGTAGTGATGCTCGCCACGAGGAATGATGTTGCCTACATAACCGCTCTTCACTGCATCGTAGCCATAATCCTTCATCAACTGGTAAGCCCTGTCCATATACTTCTCGTAGTTCATTACAGAAGAGGAGGTCTCATGATGCATGATGAGCTTCACTCCCTTGGAATGCGCATACTCATTGAGTGCCTTGATGTCGAAATCAGGATATGGAGTCAGGAAATCGAATACCTTTTCCTTCATATAGCCACTCCAGTCTTCCCAACCGATGTTCCATCCTTCTACCAGGACTGCATCGAAACCATGGGCTGCAGCAAAGTCGATGCAACGGCGCACATTGGCATTGTTGGCAGAATGCTTGCCCGATGGCTTGGCATGTACATAGTCGGTTCCATCCAACTTCACGGTAGGATAATCATGGGTATAAGCCCACTCACCCTTACCGGAAATCATCTCCCACCATACACCCACGTACTTCACAGGATGAATCCAGGAGGTATCCTTGATCTTGCAAGGCTCATTGAGATTAAGAATCAGGTTGGAAGACAACACCTTGCGGGCATCATCTGTAATGACCATCGTACGCCAAGGGCTCTTGAACGGAGTCTGCATATATCCCTTCATACCCTGTGCATCAGGGGTAAGCCAAGAGGTAAAGGTCATGGTCTTGTCATCCAGGTTCAGATGCATGGCTGGATAATCTACCAGGGCAGCCTCATGCAGGTTGATGTAGATACCATCATCAGTCTTCAACTGGAGTGAGGTCTGTACACCGGTATCTGAAAAAACAGTCTGTGAGAGATTGCTGCTGACAGCAGCATGCAGGGCTGGACGGATGCCCGACAGACGGGTCTTGGTGTATTCATATTCCTGGGTATCGTAATCACCCGGAATCCACCAGGCGGTATGATCGCCCGTCATGGCAAATTCTGTACGCTCTTCCTTGATGGTAAAGTAGTTGAGATTGCCTTTCTGAGGGAACTCATAGCGCAATCCAACTCCATCGTCATAAACACGGAAGCGAACGTTCATATAACTGTCTGTAGAATTCTGCTTCAACTCTACCAGCATATCATTATAATGATTGCGGATAGACTTATTCTCTCCCCAAACAGGAGTCCAGGTCTCATCGAAAGTGGAAGTTTTCTCATTGATGACACTAAAATCAGAAAGCAGATCCTTGCCGCCCTTGGCGAGCTGATAACCCAGACGGCTAGGCTTGATGATGGTCTTGCCCTGATAGGTCACACTATAGGTAGGCACTGTGCCATCCAAGGTGAAGTTCACCTTGATTTGTCCGTTAGGAGAAGTGATGTCTCCTGCATCTGCTGAGATGCCAAAAGCCATCAGAAGGCTTGCGAGCAAAAAGAGTTTTTTCATATTATTTTTTTTTAGTTTATGACTGACTACTTAGTATATCCTGGATTCTGCTTGAGTTTCTTGTTCAAGTTGAGCACGGCATAAGGGATAGGATAAACCATGGTATAGCCCTGCGTATCATCATTGTAATCACCTGCAGAAGCATTGTGGGTCACACCCTTGAAGCGGTCAGCAGTAGGCTCTGTAAAGGTACAGAATCTGATCTGGTCTTGGCGGCGTACTCCCTCCCAAGCCAGTTCCAGCATACGTTCATCCAGAATGTCATTGAGCGTAAGTTCTGTACGAGGTGTAGCAGCAACACGGCCACGAACCTCATTGACAATTGTGAGAGCCTTAGCCTTGTTACCCATACGATACTCAGCCTCAGCCTTCAGGAGCAAGGCATCGGCATAACGCCATATCACCAAGTCGTTGTTGAAGCTATACTGCTGGGTAGTGGACTTGTCAAACTCATACTTCTTCATTCTGGCACCGGAACACTTCATGGCATGAGGGTCATCGGCAGCAGTGAAATCCACCTTTACAGCCAATGGCATATACTCCAGAGGTTTGTCAGTGGCGCCGTCCTCTACAGCCTTTCCTGTCTCCTCCATATAATCCTTGTCGGTATAGAAGTTGAGTTTCAGACGAGGGTCCGGATTAGCCGTTCCATAGCCATATACCAGCATCTGCTGCTTGGAAGAGCAGGCTCCATTCCAGCCCTGGTAACCGATGGCACCACCATGGTTATAATGCAGGGTGCGGACGATGTTGTAATCCTCTATCTTATAGTTGACGCAATCATTCGGGCGAGTCCAGATATTCTCCACGGAATTCTGGTTGGCTACGATGAAGTTGTCGGCATAGCTAGGCTGCAGGCGGTAACCCAAGCTGGCAATCTGATCAGCACAATAGACTGCTGTTTCCCACGCATTGCGAGTTTCACCATCCAAAGTAATGTTTATATTTTTGCCCATTTCAGAAACCGTCTTTCCCTGCTCCTCGCTGGCAGTAGCCTTGCCGCTCTTGTCTGTTCCTACAAAGGCACTGTAGCTGGTTGGAGTGGTATCATCGATGGTATAGACCGGTGCATTGATGGCACACTTAGCCATACACATATATGCCACAGCCTTGGTGATACGGCCATAATATTCACCCTCGTTCTGACTCTTACCGTCTGAAAGATGAGGAATACATTCTGCCAACTCAGAAGTGACAAACTTGAAGACATCAGAGCGGTTGGACTGATTCACCTCGTTAGCACTCACCTGAGAAGAAACAACCAATGGCACCTGTCCGAAGAGATCCATCACATAGTAATAATAGACAGCACGAAGGGCTCTCAATTCATATACATATTCAGCATACTCAGGATGTTCACCCAGGTACTTGTTGAGTCGATCGATAGAAGAATTGGCAAGACCGATGACACGATACAGGTTGTTCCACACATCGTTATACTTGCTTACAGACGACTCAAAGTTGTGGAGGAAGATATTCTGCCAGGTTCCACCATCTACCCAGTCACCCTGACGACCAGGAATCATACTGGCATCAGAAGAGAACTCCTGGAAGGTGTGTACCGAGCCACCATCGCTTCCATACAATCCATTTCCGATGGAAGAATATACGTTAGCCACTGTGTTTACATATACCAGCTTAGGGGTACTGAAAGCCTCCTCCTCAGAAAACTTGCTTCGTGGAGTCTCATCCAGTGAGCAACTAGCCAGTAATATCGATGAAAGAAGCATTGAGCCTATAATATATTGTTTCATAACTATAATCCTTTATATATTAATAATGTAATTCTTAATTAGAACTTGTTATCTATTCTATGTGAAAACATTTAGAAATTCACTGAGAGCGACAGAGTATAAGTACGGCTCAGAGGATAGATGTTCTTGTCGTCAACACCCAGATTGCCACCACTGATGGTTGCAGAGTTGATCATTGGAGTCAGGCCCTTGTAACCAGTGAGGGTACAGATATTGTTGACTGACAATGCAAGGTGAATGTTGTTGATGAACTTCCACTTGAGCATATCCTTGGTGAAGGTGTAGCCCAGAGAAGCGTACTCGAAGTTCATATAGTCACCCTTTTCCAGCCAGTAGTCAGAAATCTGAACATCATGGATACCCTTGCCGTTATTGAGATGCTGTGCACCGCTCAGGATATTATAGGTTGGGAAATTACTCATATTGTTCAAGGTCATGGATGTGGCATTGTAAATCTTATGACCGAAAGCACCGTTAAACTGCATAGTCAGATCCCAGTTCTTGTACTTGAAGCTCATATCCCAGCCGAGGAAGTACTTAGGAATTGCCTGTCCGCAAACCTTGCGGTCGCCACTGTCACCCGTATCAATGGTACCATTATCATCAAGGTCTTCGATGATATACTGTCCATTCTCATCAATACCTGTGCAGTGAGGCAGATAGAACACACCTACAGGCTGTCCCTCAATGAGATAGGTTACGCCATTATTATGTGCCAGACCAGCCGCACCTACGGTGGCAACAGAGATATGCTCGCTCGTTGTCATAGGCTGTCCCTTGTAGGTACCGCTCAACTTCTTCAGCTTGTTCTTCTGATAAGAGAAATTCAAACCGGAATTGAAGGTGAAGTCCTTTGTCTTGATGATGTCACCTCGAACAGCCAGTTCAAATCCCATATTAGTCATGGTACCCATATTGGCCAGCAGACGGTCGTAAGTGAAAGGAGGTACCGGCACGGTATAGGTATAAAGCATATCTGATGTTTCAGAAGTGTACCAGTCGAAGGTTACGTTGAGACGCTGCTTGAACATCGACAGGTCGAAACCGGCATCAAATGTCTTCTTTACCTCCCACTTCAGATCAGGGTTGCTGTTGGAGGTAACCGCAAAAGTAGTACTTGTTGCGCCGTTGACGGTAGTTACACCATTAGGCTCCATCAGGGCGAGAGAAGTATAAGGATCGATGGCATCCTGATTACCGGTTACACCATATCCTGCACGAATCTTGAAATTGTCTATCTGCTTGATTTTCTTCATCCAAGGCTCATTGCTGATTACCCATGCCAAGGAAGCAGAAGGGAACCAGCCCCACTTCTGACCATTACCCAACTTAGAAGAACCATCGGTACGAACATTGACGGTAGCGATGTATTTGTCAGCCAGCATATAGTTGACACGAGCCATATAAGAGCTCAGGGTATATTCGGTGTAGTTAGACTGCAGATTACCCCAGCTCACATTGGCAGCAGCCTTCATGTTATTGAACTTGAAGTAGTTGGTATCAAATCCATGTGCCTCCTGTGAATTCCAGTCGTATGTATACTTCTGTCCCTCCATCAGAGCCAAGGCATCAATGTGATGCTTGCCGAAATCCTTGGAGAAATTCACCATGACGTTGCCCATATAGTCCTTGCGGTTGGTATTGGCAATATAAGCCCATCCGTTACCGTTCAGCTTACCCATCTGGATATTGTTAGGAATATAGAACTTATTGTCACGGTTCCAATAATTGTATGAACCAAAGGCACTTACAGTGAGTCCGTCGATGATGTTGACCGTTGCCTTGCCATGAACATTGACAGAGGCATCCTTGTAGAAGTCATCAATATCGAGCAATCCCAGTGGATTCCAGACTTCATTGGCAAGCAGATCCTCATCCCATTCGCCCTTGTCGTTTCTTACATTAGGATAAGTAGGGTTATAGGCTGTAGCAGAATAGAACATCTTGTGCATATCATACTGGATATTGCTATTGCGCTGAGAACCGAATATGCCCAGTTCCAGCTTCAGATGTTTGTCGAAGAGATACTGGGTTCCATCCAGCTTTGCTGTAAAATTCTTCATATCAGAATTCTTCAAGGCACCCTGACGGAGAACGAATCCCAGAGAAGCACGAAGACTAGAAGTGTCTGTACCAGAAGAGAAAGAGATGTTATGATTCTGTGTGAGACCCACATTGCGCTCAATCTCCTCGAGGAAATTGGTATCGCCACCCATATCGGTATAGGTCAGGCCCAAAGACTTGGCTGTCTCACGATATTCTGAAGCCGACATCGGATCCAGATTCTTATAAACTGTATTGACACCAAACTGGCCATTGTAGCTCAGGCTGGAATAGCCCAACTTGCCCTTGGCTGTGGTAACAACGATGACACCGGAAGCACCACGTGAACCATACTGGGCAGTCTCAGAAGCATCCTTCAGGATGGTGAGACTCTCAATATCGCCAGGAGCCAGAGAATTGAACATCGTCATATCAGCAAAGACGCCATCGATGATAATCAACGGGTCGTTACCACCTGAAAGAGAAGAGGTTCCACGAACTCGGATGCTTGGCGAACTGGTAGGATCGCCGCCAGCCTGAGAAATGATAACACCCGCAACCTTACCCTTCAAGGCCTCGGCAGGACTGGTTACCACACCCTTGTTCATATCTTCTTTCTTGATGCGGTCGACAGCACCCGACACCGTGCGCTTGCTGCCCACAGCATAACCAACGACAACCACCTCATCGAGCACCTCGTCGTTTTCTTTCAGCGAAACATTGATAACATGATTTCCCTTTACAGGAATTTCCTGGGTACGGTAGCCCAGATAAGAGAATACCAGGACGGAACCATCCTTAACATTGTCAAGCTTGTAGTTACCATCCAAGTCGGACACTGCACCATTCTTGGTATCTTTCACCAGAATGCTGGCACCAATGACAGGTTCACCTGTGGCATCTACCACCTGACCCTTAATGGTTGTCTGACCAAGAGCATTAAAAGTAATAAAGCATCCTGCTAACAGCAGACCTACTTTCTTTGAAAGGTTGTTTTTATCCATAATCTATAGGTTTATAACGATTAAAATTGTTTGATGCCGCAAAAGTACGTCAAAATTCAATAGGTTGTTGCGATTAGTAGGTTTTTGGTAGATTACCATTATCTACTATCCGATTTATCAGGCTGAATATCAGCAAATTAAAGATTTCTTAAAAAAACACGTTAGTAGATGCGAGATTCTGAATGTTTTTTATTACTTTTGCAGCAGAATCTTAAAACATAAGAAACATGAGACATTTTATAACTATCGTACTACTGATACTACTACCACTATGCGCAAAAGCAGACAACAGCCAGCTCTACAAACAGCTGGATGCTGCCATAGAAAAACGTGCGCATTATGTAGAAGTAAAAGAGAAAAGTCTGAACGACATCAAGCAGGGTGCCAAGTATGTAACCAGCAACGAGGACAAGCTCAAGCTTTACGAGCAACTCGCCAATGGATACAAAGCCTACGAGTATGATTCGGCGATGACTTACGTAAAAAAAGGCCTTGTTCTTGCCCAAAAGAGCAACAACATCTTATATCATAAAAGATTCCAACTTAGCCAAACCAGCCTGCTTATCACACGTGGATTCTATGCTGAAGCAAAAAACATCATGCAGAAGATAGAACCCAAGAAAGAAGATCCACTTGACTATCAGTTTCAATACTATTATACACTTTACGGACTATACAACAACTGGTCAACCTATTGTGAGAACAATGAATTCAGCAAGATTTACGACCAGCAGAAAGTGGAATACCTGAAGAAAACATTAGAACTGTCGCCAAAGAAAGATGCATTCTATTACTACCTGCTGGGAGAGTTTTACTATTACAGCAATCATTCCAACAATAACAAGACCATCCAATACTACAAAAAAGCACTGAGTATGGAAAAGCCGGACAGCCGTCTCCATGCCATGACCGCCTTTGCCCTATCCGAAATATACAAGAAATCCAACAACCAGAAACTGACGGAACATTACCTGCTGGTTGCAGCCATCTCAGACATCACTTCTGCCACAAAAGAAAACGTAGCCCTGCAAGACATCGCACTCTTCATCTACAAACATAAGACCAGAAGTCTGAATAAAGCCCAGGAATACATCAACCTATCCCTGGAAGATGCTTATGCATACAACAACCGATTGCGCCGCATTGAGATTTCATCCAAATTGCAGATGATTACCAATGCCTATACAGATGACATCAGAGCCACCAACAGCATGCTCTACATCGCGCTGTCGGTCATTTTCCTGCTCTTGCTCGGAGTGGGACTTAGCAGTCTGTTCATCCGCAAGAAGAACAAACTTCTGAAACAGAAGAAAGACGAGATCACGGCTACATCGGCAAAAATGGAAGTTCTCAACAGCCAGTTGCACCTCATCAACGACGAACTGAAGGACACCAACCAGAAGCGCGAGAGACTGATAAAGGTGTATATTGACCTGTGCTATAAGAACATAGAGAGAAACAGCAAACTGCGCACCTTGGCAGTTAGAAAGATCAAGGCCAACCAGAGTAAGGAGCTGCTGAGCCTCCTTTCTTCCTCAACCAATACAGAGAAAGAGAACAAGGAGTTTCTGACGGAATTTGACAAGGCATTCCTGTCTCTGTACCCAACTTTTATAACCGAGCTGAACAAGCAGCTTACAGAATCGGCACACATCCAGCTGAAAGAGAACGGAGAAATGCCCCCTATCCTCCGTGTGTGCGCCCTGTTAAGATTAGGCATCACAGAAAGTTCAAAGATAGCCGGCATCCTGTCTTATTCGCCACAAACCGTATACAACTACCGTTCCCTGCTCAAGAACAATGCCATCGACAAGGAGCACTTCGAAGAAAATGTGCTCAGACTCTGCATGGTTATCGCAGACTGATGGGAGATTAAGAATACGGCACAAATATCCGAAACAGATAGCTGCCAATGCTTTCTTCCGAAAAAATGGAGCTGATTTGCCAAAGTAACATCTTTGTCGCAGCTTCGTCAATGCCTTTCAACCTCATTGCAACCCCAGTGTAATATAACCACCGTACCTTTGCAACCGAAATCAAACGATATAGGTTATGAATGCTAAAAGGGGAATTATTGTATTAGGATTGCTCTCAGCGGCTAGCATGCCAACGTGGGCGCAACAGATTAAGGGTGTCGTAATCGACCAGAAATCGAAAGAGACACTCATCGGTGCAGTCGTCACTGTGGATGGAACCAACGTGAAGGCTATCACCAACATCGACGGAAACTTCCAGATCGATGGATTGGATAAAGAAAAGAAATATACACTATATATTAATTATGTAGGATATAAGACTCAAAAAATTGACGGGGTTCAGGCGAAGGACGCAGACCAGGTGATCGCGCTGCAACCTGATGAACAGCAGCTGAAGGAGGTGACCGTTACCGCAGTGGAAAGGCGTAATACGGATGCGGCAATGATACAGGTGGCCAAAAACAGTCCCGTCATCGTGAGCAATGTTTCGGCACAGGAAATATCCAGAACTCAGGATACGAATGCGGGTGAGGTGATACGCCGAGTGCCAGGCGTGAGCCTCATCGACGATAAATTCGTGATGGTTCGTGGCTTGTCGCAGCGTTATAACAATGTGTGGGTGAACGGAGGAGCAGTGCCTAGTTCTGAGGCTGATTCCAGAGCATTCTCCTTCGACATCATCCCAAGTTCGCAGATTGACAACCTCACCATCGTGAAGTCGCCAACGGCTGAATATCCCGCAGACTACTCGGGCGGTTTCATCATCGTCAACACCAAGGAGATTCCGGCAGAAAACAGTTTCAACATCGCCGTAGGCGGAAACTGGAATACATCTTCTGCCTTCAAGGTCTTTTCTTACTCAAAAGGTTCCGGAACCGATTTTCTAGGGTTCGACAATGGCTTGAGAAACCTGAATGGGGGCATCCATGCTGACTTGAATCCACAGCTCGATGCCAACGGAAAACCGGTGGGCGATTATGCTACTTCGCTCCTGGGCAACGGATTCAATAATGATTGGCTCATCAAGAACAAGAAGCCTTTGGGCGACTTGAAACTGGCGACCAGCCTGAACCAGCGCTGGATGCTCGGCGGAAGAACACTCGGCATGCTCGCTGCCCTGAACTATACCAACGAATACCGCACCTACGAGAATATGGAGAACAATCTCTATGGCATCTATGATGTAGCAAATGACAACCGAACTATCTTCGTCACTCTGTTGACGACCAGTATAATAATAATGTGAGACTCGGAGCGATGCTCAACTTCACCTTTCTTTCCAAGGACGGCAATCACAAGTATCAGCTCAAAAACATCTTCAACCAGTTGGCTACCAGCCGATATACCTGGCGTGATGGCGTGAGCGCCCAGTCGAACCTGGAGCGAAGCGCAGAGTATTACTACCGCAGTCGAACTACATATAACGGTCAGCTTACCGGCAAGCACACCTTCACTAGCGATGCCCTTGACTGGAGTATCGGGTATGCGTATGCCAACCGTCATTTGCCTGACCGTCGTAGATACCTCATCGACGATGCTCTTGAATCGGGCGTTTATGCCCTGAGCACCGGCAACGACATATCCCGCGAGTGGACTCAGCTCGACGAACACATTCTCTCTCTTGGTGTAAATGACAAGCACCACTTCAAGTTTGGCAACTTTGAGCCAGACTTGCAAGTGGGTGCCTATGGGGAGTATCGGACCCGAGAATACCAGACCCGCAACTTCATCTACAACTGGAATGTTTCAGATAACAACATGCCATCCGACTTCCGCCACAGCGACATCCCAACCCTACTCTCCAGCGAGGCAAACATGGGTTACGACAAGCTGTATCTTCTGGAGGAAAAGCAGATGCGCAATAACTACCGCGGACACAACACCTTAGGCGCCGGATACCTGGCGTTGTCTCTCCCCTTTGGCAAACTCGGCATCCACGCCGGTGTCCGCTTCGAGCATAATGATATGGAACTCATCTCCAATTCCCGTGACTACGAGAAGAGTGAATCAAGCCGTCATTACAAGACCGATGATGTTTTTCCATCTCTCAATACAACATATAAGATTAGCGTCCAGCACCAGGTGCGACTTTCGTATGGTCGCAGTATTAACCGCCCAGAATTCCGTGAAGTATCGTCGTCGGTGTATTACGACTTCGACCTTGCCAGCAATGTGCAGGGAAACACTGAGTTGAAGAACTGTTATGTCGATAACCTCGACCTGCGATATGAGTGGTATCCATCCCGTGGAGAGCTCATTTCGCTGGCAGTCTTCTACAAGCACTTCGATTCTCCTATCGAGTGGACCTATACGGTGGCTGGTGGCACTGACTTGATTTACTCTTACAAGAATGCAAAGAGTGCCAACAACTATGGTGTGGAGCTGGATATCAGAAAGAATCTCGGATTCATAGGATTGAAGGATTTCAGTTGGTCGTTTAACGGTGCCCTCATCAAGAGCAAGGTTCAGTTTGAGAAGGGAGCGAAGGAAGAAGACAGACCGATGCAGGGTCAGTCGCCATACCTTATCAACACCGGCATCTTCTATAAGAATGAGCCATTAAAGATGGATATCGCCCTGCTCTACAACCGCATAGGCAAGCGAATCATCGGTGTGGGCAGAAGCGAGGGGAGCACAGGCGATGACTCCAATTCCCGAGTGCCTCACAGCTACGAGATGCCTCGCAACACCATCGATTTCTCGCTGGCTAAGAAATTCGGCGAGCATCTGGAACTGAAGCTCAACGTAAGAGATCTTCTTGCTGAAAAGATATATTACAAGCAGTTTGCTGATGTAACGTATAGCGACGGAAGCAAGAAGGAAGTAGAAGAAATAGCAAGATGCTACAAGCCGGGTAGAAACATCGGTTTGCAGGCAATCTATAAATTTTAGAGACTATCCGTAGAATTTCAAGAAAGATTATAATAGATGTTTGTTTAATAAAACAGGAAACAATGATGAACAAGATGTATTTTTTAGGATGCATGGGCATCCTCGCAGCATCTGCCATGTTGAGCAGCTGCAGCAGTGACAATGACGATCCAACTCCTTCTCCAAATCCTGGATCAGAAGTAGTTTACAAGTGGACAACCAATGGCGGCTTGAAGGCTTGCGACCACATCCTCTTCGGAACAGATGACAAGGAAAACGCCAACGGAACACAGATTGGCAACGGCGACCAGGAATTCGTTTTCACAGGCAAGCAGACTTTGAAGAAAGGCACTTATCTCCTCAAGGGATGGGTATATATTGCAGATGGTGCTGAGCTTACCATCGAACCGGGAACGATTATCAAGGGCGACAAGCAAACCAAGGCGGCACTCATCGCAGAGCGTGGCGGCAAGCTCATCGCCAAGGGTACAGCCACAGAGCCTATCGTCTTTACATCTGAAGAGGCTGCCGGCAGCAGAAAGCCTGGCGACTGGGGTGGCATCATTCTCTGCGGCAAGGCTAAGAACAACCAGACTGAGCAGCAGATAGAGGGTGGTCCTCGTACCAAGCATGGTGGCGCAGATGATGCTGACAACTCAGGAGCCTTGAGTTATGTACGCATCGAGTTTGCCGGTTATCCATTCCAGAAGGATAAGGAGATTAATGGTTTGACTCTCGGTTCTGTAGGTTCAGGCACAGAGATTGACCACGTTCAGGTATCTTATTCCAATGATGATTCCTTCGAGTGGTTTGGCGGTACAGTAAACTGCAAGTATCTCGTAGCCTACAAGGGCTGGGATGATGATTTCGATACAGATAACGGTTTCTCAGGAAAGGTGCAGTATGGTCTTTCTCTGCGCGACAGCAAGATAGCCGACACCTCTCAGAGCAACGGTTTCGAGAGCGACAACTGCGCCGATGGTGCTACCGTGGATCCTCGTACCAAGGCAACCTTCTCTAACATCACCTTTGTAGGTCCTAAGGTATTGGATGATAAGTTCCAGAACACCACAGATTATATTACTGCCGGAGCATACAATCCAAACAACGGTTCAGCTCTCGGCAAGTTCCAGTCAGCCATGCAGATTCGCCGTTCTTCTAACCTAAACTGCATCAACTCAGTGGCCTTAGGCTGGCCTATCGGTTTGATTGTTGATGGTGAGAAGGGTGAAACCGTGAAGAATGCCAAGGAAGGCAATTCAAGCTTCAGAATGTATATTTCGCAGGTATGGATGCTGTTGGTACTGATGCCAACAAGAAGTATGAGGATTATCTCTACGATGCTGCAAACAAGCAGGATCTCGACAAGAATCAGAAGTCATACAGCAATACCTTCTTCTTCTCAGAGCCAAGCAACAAGTATTTTGACAGTTGGGCTTCATTGGTTGGTGCAGACGGCTATACTCCTATCGCAGGAAGCCCGTTGCTTGGTGCCGCAAGTTTCGCCGGCTGGACAGGTTTCGACACCGTAACCTACATCGGAGCCTTCGATGGCAGCAACAACTGGATGAGCGGTTGGACCAACTTTGACCCTCAGAATGCAAAGTACTAGAAAAGAATCGCTAATTTCTATTTTGACTATAAGGCTTTCTTTTATTGGAGCATGGCGCAGTGATTTGCGCCATGCTTTTTTTGTTGGGTTATGGAGGGAAACGTTGATGTCCTGAAACAGGACATCAACCTTCATTTATCTTAATCCATGAACTTTATCATGTCCTGGCGTCTTGGCTTTGCCTCCGGCGATTCGTCAGGATAACCCAGGGCGATGCAGTAGAGCAGCTTATAATTCTTAGAGAATGCCATGCGATCGAGGTAAGGCTTGGCTGATGGAGAATCCAGTATCCAGCGGGCTGAACTGCCCAGGCAGCAGGAACCGATGCCCCTTGACCATGCTGCAAGAATGATGTTCTCGCCAAGCAAACCGCAATCAATCTGCGCCATATCATAAGTAGTATCGTAGGCGATGCAAACCACGCATGGAGCATTCACAAAGATGTTCTTGAAGCCCTTGCGCTCTGCTATCTTAGGATTATCCTTTACCACGGCTTGGGTGATTGAATCGATGAGAGCAGGAGAATCTATCACTCTGATTTCGTACGACTGCAGGTTCTGCCCGTTTGGCGCATGGATGCCGCATTTCAGAATCTCGTTCAGGGTATCGCGGCTGATGACGGAATCCTTGTAAGCACGGATGCTTCTGCGACTCATCATCAAATCGGTTACCACACTTGCAGAGTCAACGCTGGTCATTGCCTCCGGCTGTCTGTTCTCATTGCAGGCAGTCAACATCAGTGCAGCTGCCAATCCTAAAAATATCTTCTTCATATTATTCACTGTATGATTAAACTTCATATTATTCATTGTATGATTAAACCTATATTTCAATTAGTATATACCCATGTAGCACTATTAGTATCTATCCATGTAGCGTTATTAGTACATACCGTGCAAAGATAGCAACAAACATTGATATCCAAGAAGATACGTTATGATTTTTAAGAGTTTTTATCGGTCTCTCTGCCATTCTTTTAACAAGTATATATCATAGCCAAACATTTTCCACCTATTTTGCTAGAATTTCCCAAAAACTTCGTATCTTTGCAATGGCTTTATACAAGATAAGCTGTTTATAAAATCATCATACGTAGAATTATGGAAAGAAAAAGTTATTCTATAGATATAAATCGCATTGCACAATATGCCATGTATGCATATTGCATTTTCGCATTGTTTTCGCTGGCATTTTCTGTTTGCAGACAAGCGGGCTTATCCTTCAGAACAAGTCCCATCCTGATTCCAATAAGTCCCATCCTGGTTACCATCAAGCAACTGGTCTTGCAGCTCGCCCCTATAGCTTTATGGGGAATATTCCGCTACACGCTACCGGCAGGCGTAAAATTGCTACGACGCTGCAGCGAGTTGATGGTACTTTACTATGTGCTCTCATTCATCCTGGGCCAATGCTTCAATCTTCATCTCGTAACGATGATGCAGAACGGACAGATTACCCAAATGGCTTCCATACTCACCTGGACAGAAAGCACGATGGGCCTGATTTCCGTCATCGTCTCCCTGATAGCCGGCTGCCATCTGTGCAGCAAGCACAGGGGCAACATGCGCAAACTGGGCATAGCCCTTATCCTGGTTTTCATGGTATGGCTGATATGCTCGAATCTCCTCCTGTAGCAGTGTTTTACCTGGCAGACAACACCCAGCAGACAGCCTTCACCAGCGTGAATATCATCAGTATGATAACAACGACATCGGCATATATATACGCTTACAACATGATGTATCGGGCGATAAACGACTGAAAAAAGTTATAAAAAACTCCGTTTCTGAGTTTTCAAGACATCAGGAACGGAGTTCAAACATTAATCCTCGAACAGTTTATGAAATTCAACGGTATCCATAAATTGATAATTTGGATTATTTCCTACATTTCTTCTAAGCCTATTTAAATTGGAAGGAGTTGCAGCTTTCTTTGTCAGCAAAACATAGAAACTGTTATCAAAAAAATAGTTAGAAGTAACCATTGCCTTTGATTCACTAACCTTTTTTGCTATCTCCTTTGAATCCAAATTTCTGGTATTGCTTAGTCGGAATTTTGTATCGGCCAAAAGTAATCTCTTATCATTCACATGCAATAGCATATCTGCAGAAGATTTCTTATCAGCATGATGTTTTTGAGAAATAAATCTTTTGCTGTCCAACAATCAATCTTGATTCCCTGATAATTGCCAATCTTAAATTTCCCATAGTTCTCTACGTATTTCTGAAGAGTATCAAAAGACTTGTTGAATGATTCAAATACAGGTTCAATATCACAGCCCAAATTCTTATAGTAGAACGAGTCTGTACTTTCACTTTGCTCTGCCAGATAAAAACGAGTAGTATTCAACAAGACCTCTTTTTCAGAGATATACCTGATAGCCGATACCATATCAGGATTGTGACTCGTGATGAGTATCTTGGTTCCAAATGTTTTGTTGATGCGAACAAGAAGATGCGCCAACTCAACCACCCATTGTGGATGAAGATTTGTTTCAGGCTCATCAATCTCCAACAAAGTGTTTTCTGTCAACCACCCGTTTTCTATCAGACGAAGCATATAAACCAGCGGTTTGAAGCCCGATGCTATATCTTCAATTCTAATATCCTTACCATTGTTGCTGTGATAAACTAAATCAACAGCATCGAAATTTTCCTTTTCTACAATAGAACCATCTATCATTTTATTAATAGAATGAAGTAATTCCTGTTTGCCGGTAATCTCACTTCCTTTTTCATTTACGTGAACCACTTTATGTGCCAAGGTAGTCATCAGAACCCTATCTGATTGACGAAGAGAAATAGCTGCTGGTGTTCCTATATATATGGCATTATTTAAACTATATATCTTTCCAAGTCTATCAACAAGCAATTCCACTTCATCTTCCTTAAAGCTTATGCTGGCAGGAAAGCCATCCTTTTCCCGATATACAGAAGCGATTTTCTCTTTCAAGTAACTGATGGGACGATTTTTTTTGTTGTTTTCATATTTCTGAAGACATTCAGAAAACAACTGAATGGAATTTCGTTCTATATCCTCATGAACATGATTTTGTTCAGTAATCCCAAAAAGATTAAGCACTCGACGCACCTGCTGAGGATTCTGCTCTTTCTGAAGAAAGTTAACCAGCATGTCATCAAGTGAACCAATCGCTCTTTTATAATAAAAATCGAGCTTCTCCACACCACCATTACTCAATGTTACCATCGTCATTAATGATAAGGTATGGTCAAAAAATCGTTTTTTATCATCATCCAGATAATTTGAGATATCATCCAGCGCAGTAGAATATTTCTCTAATGATTTGATAATCACATCTCTGAAATCAGAGAAAAAGAAACTGTCTAACACAGACAATGTATTGACGATATAATACAACCAACGGGACATAGTGCTTTTTCCACAGCCATTGCTACCCACGATAACTGTGATACCCTCTATTTCGATATCAGCATGCCCTATAGCATGATAATTGTCTATATTAAATTTATACTTGCTCATTATTCAAACTATTTTAATGCAAAAAAACGATGTTTTTGTGTAACCTCCAAATTTTCATAGCACTTTTTACTGCCAAGGGTTCATAAAAGCCAGATTCCTATCACGAATATAAGTATAAAAGACTTAAAATGAGAGAATTTATTTTGGAAATCTAGGTTTTATACCTATTTTTGCACATCAAAAAAGAAAAATAAAGAAAAAGTATGAATATCAAGGAGAATTATCAACAATATGTAAGCCGATACGCTTCTGAGGTGGCTGCCCTGAAGCGTAAGAATACGGGATTTATAACGGGCGAACTGCTGGCTTTTGGCGGCATCCTCGCCTTTCTGATCTGCTATTTCGCATTGGATGGAGATACGCAGAACTATCTGATGGGGGCAGTGCTGTGCCTGATTGCCTATCTGGGAATCAAACGAATTGACGACAAGAACAAGGAGAAGATAGAGCATCTTTCGGCTTTGCTCAAGGTTTATCAGGACGAAATCAAGGCTTTGGAGGGCGATTTCTCGCCTTTCGAGACGGGCGATTCCTATCAGAATCCGCAGCATCCTTATTCCTTCGACCTCGATGTCTTCGGCAAGAGTTCGCTGTTCAACCGCATCTGCCGAACTATCACTTCGGGCGGTTCGGAGGCACTCGCCAGGAATCTTACCCGGGAAACGCCTTTGGGCATGGAGGATATCAAAAGAAGAAGGGATTTGCAGAAGGAATTGGCTGGAGAAGGCGAAAACTGGCGAATGGAATTCCTGGCACTTGGCGAAAAGAACAGAAACCTAACTGCGGATGGCAAAATGGTGAATGGCAAGACGAAGAAGATTGATTCTGCTGCGGTGGCGGATGCGATGCAGAAGGTTTCGAAGATGGAGGTGCCGGCATGGTTTGGTTCTCCGGTATCGCTCGTTATCGGATGGCTGCTGATTATCGGAGTCGTTGGTTCCGTGATTTTGTCGATATGCAATATGTTTTCGGTGGATTTCGCCTTGTGGTGGGTGTTGGTTCAATACATGGTGGTGTTCTTCGTCTGCAAGCAGACACTTGATAAGATAGATAGCAATGGTGGCAAGCTTCGCCATCAGCTCATCGCCTATGCCCAGATACTTCAGCTTATCAACAGGCGCAATTTCCATAGCGAATCAGGCAAGGAGATGCAGAATTCCCTAGCAGATGCCCTGCCTTCCTTTGCCCAACTGGAAAAGATATTGAAGGGGTATGACAGAAGAGGCAACTTCCTCGGTCTTTTCTTCACCGATGCCTTCATGCTGAGCGATTTCTTCCTGGTTCGCAGTTTCCTGAAATGGAAGAATACCTATATGGTAAAGATGGAGGAATGGATGCATATCATCAGCGAGATGGACGCGATGGTTTCGATGGCGGATTTCAGATATAATCATCCAGAGGCGGAAGAGGCGGAATTTGTTTCGGGAAGTCCGGAAGCAGATACAGAAAGCGATGTTTCTGAAAATGCAGGAATCGGAAGTCCGGAAATCGTGTTCGAGGGAAAGAATCTCTATCATCCTTTCCTGGGTGCCAAGGCGGTGAAGAACGATTTCACCATCAAGGACGACAACTATTATATCATCACCGGAGCCAACATGGCGGGAAAGAGTACCTTCCTGCGTTCGCTGGGCGTGAACTATATCCTGGCAATGGCGGGTATGCCGGTGTTTGCGGATCAGCTGACGATTTCCCGTTTCAGATTGTTCTCGAGCATGAGAACCACCGACGATTTGACGCATGGCATCTCTTACTTTAATGCTGAGCTGATAAGGCTGGAGGAGCTGCTGAAGTTCTGCAGGGAAAGTGCTGAGGGAAAGTGCTGCAAGGAAAGTGGAGAAGACAATAAGGAGCCACTCCGAACGCTGATTATTCTGGATGAGATTCTGAAGGGAACGAATTCATTGGATAAGCTGAATGGTTCGAGAAAGTTCCTCGAAGCCATTGCCAAGCAGCCGGTGAGCGGCATCATCGCTACCCACGATCTGGAGCTCTCCAAGATGGAGAATGATGCATCAGGAAAATTCCACAACTATTGTTTCGAGATAGATTTAGGCACGGATGTTACCTATACTTATAAGATACAGAAGGGTGTGGCAAGAAACCAGAATGCCACCTTCTTACTGAATAAGATTCTGGAGAAATATTAGAATAAAAAGAGAAACTCCCGATAATTTGATCAGTTTCAAATTATCGGGAGTTTTCCTTTTAAAGAATACATTATAACTCCACGCTATCCAGGCGGAATTTGAGCAAGCCGGCTGGTACCTTTACCATTACCTCTTCACCTGCCTTCTTACCCAGAAGGGCCTTGGCGATAGGCGACTTGATGGAAATCTTGCCACTATGAAGATCTGCCTCGTGAGGATTTACTATGGTATAATTCATGCTGCACTTGTTGGCGAGATTGGTAATCTTAATCTTGCTCAACAAGCCAACGGTATCGCTCTTCAATCGAGACTTGTCGATGACACGGGCATTCTCCAAGACCTTCTGTTTGAAGCTGATGCGGCTCAACAGCTTGCCCTGCTCACGCTTGGCTGCATGATACTCGAAATTCTCACTGAGGTCGCCCTTATCGCGGGCCTCAGCTATCGCATCGCGAACGGCTGGCAACTCTACGTTAACCATGTGTTGAAGTTCGGCCACGAGCTCATCGTAACCTTCCTGAGACATATATTCCATTTTCTCTGATAATCTTAATGAATGATGTTTGTAATTTTCGGGGTGCAAAGTTACTAGTAATTCATGAAAACACCAAACATTTTTGATAAAAAGTAAATAAAAAAGAAGATGTGCAGCCATGACAGACAACACATCTTCTCCTTGAATATATCATTATCCCCAAACTTCCTCGGAAATCTCTCTCACCAGATCTATCTTTGCCCACTGCTCAGCATCTGTCAGCTTATTACCAATCTCGCAAGAAGCAAAACCGCATTGAGGACTGAGACTGAGCCGATCGAGGGGGATATATCTGGCTGCTTCTCGGATGCGGGCGATGACCGTAGCCTTATCTTCCAATACCGGAGATTTGGAGGTTACCAGACCCAGCACCACCTTCTTGCCATCAGCCACATACTTCAACGGCTCGAAACCACCCGAACGCTCATCGTCATACTCCAGATAGAAGGTATCTACATCTTCATGAGCGAAGAGATAAGGAGCCACGGCATCGTAGGCACCCTTGGTGGCATAGCAGGAATGATAATTGCCGCGGCATACGTGGGTGTTGATGGTCAACCCTTCAGGTTTGCCCTCGATGGCAAGATTGTTCACCTTCAGATATTGCAGGGCTTCCTGCTCAAGGGTGAAACCTGTGCCCACCTTAGCCTTCCAGTAATCGCTATCCACAATCATTCCCCAGGTGCAGTCATCCAGCTGGACGGTACGGCAACCGGTTGCATAAATCTCCTGGAAGAAGGTGCGGTAAGCCTGAGCAATATCCTCAATCAGCTGGGTAGTGTTAGGATAGAACTTGCGGGTATTCTCGGCATTCTTGCCACGGAACAGTTCGGCAAGGAACTGAGCCGGAGCAGGAACCGTCTGCTTTGCCTCGAAGATATATTCGCCATTGGCATCCAACTCCTCAAACTGCTTACAAAGAGGAAATCCCTGATAAAAGGATGATTCTCGCCGGTAATCTTGCCGGTCAGTTGGATAGAACCCTTGGTTGTCTCCTCGCCATGAAACTGGTAGCCATGCTCCAGTTCGATATGCTCCACGCCATTGAATCCCCACATAAAGTCGAGATGCCAATAGCTGCGGCGGAACTCGCCATCAGTGATATAAGGCAGGCGATGCGCCTTCTGTTGACTGATGACCTCAGTAATCAGCCGGTCTTCTACGGCGCGAAGGTCGGTGGCAGAAATCTTGCCATCAGCAAACTTAGCTCTCGCTTCCTTCAACTCTGCAGGGCGCAAATAGCTGCCCACTGCCTCAAAATGTATATTTCTTACGTTGCTCATATTTTTATCTCCTTATTATTATTTGATGTGAATGACTCTTTATCCTGTCATTACCGATGACTGACGCTTTGTATCCGGAATTGCGGGTGCAAAGGTAAGAAGAAGAATTTTATTTGCCAAATATTCTCCGTAATTCAGAAAAATATACTATCTTTGCAGCGAATTAAGCAAATCAGCAGAATATTATTCTGTAAGAATCAGTAAAAACAGAAATAAAGAAACAATGACAACAGAAGAAAAACTTGATGAAACAGACATCAGAATACTGAAGTTACTGCAGCAGAACTCCCGACTCACCGTAAAGGAACTTGCCGCAAGAGTACACCTCTCCCCTTCTCCCACCTTCGAGCGACAGAAGCGGCTGGAACGCGAGGGATACATCCAGCGATATGGAGCCATCGTAGACCATCACAAGTTGGGGCACAACGTAATCGTGCTCTGCAATATCCGGCTCAAGCAGCATACCCATGACCTGATTCAGCAATTCATGGATACCGTGCAAACCATCGACCAGATAACGGAGTGCTACAACACCACCGGTGATTACGACTTCCAGGTCAAGGTATATGCCCGGGATATGAAAGCCTATCAGGACTTTATGCTCAACACCCTGGGAAACATCGACTGCATAGGAAGTCTGCACAGCATCATCGTGATAGGTGAAATCAAGGATTCGCATTATATACCCGTAGCAAAATAAGGAGAAACGTGATGAAAGCAAAAAAGATATTGATGATATGCCTGTTTATTTCCGGACTTTTCTGCCTCCCATCCAAGGCACAGCAGCCTGGAGAAAACCGTCAGTTCTCAAACCATCAGAAAACTGGGCGAGAAGCATTTCTTCTCCATCTCCACTATTCCTGATGATATCTTCCGTCTGATGCAGGGCAAGACATACAAGAAGAACTGTACCGTGGCAAGAAGCGAACTGAGATACATAAGATGCCTGCACGTAGACAAAGACGGCAGAAACATCGTGGGAGAAATGGTGGTGAACAAGGCAATAGCCACAGATGTGCTCGACATTCTGAAAAACTCTACGAGGCGAAATATCCGATAGAGCGGATGAGACTCATTGACTACTGGGATGCCGACGACGAAAGGGCGATGAGAGCCAACAACTCCTCCAGCTTCAACTTCCGCTTCATCTCGCATACCCATACGGTATCGAAGCACGGAAGGGGACTGGCCGTAGACATCAACACCCTCTACAATCCTTACCACAAACGGCTGAAGAACGGCAAGGAAGTGGTGGAACCTGCCACCGCCCGCCCCTATCTGGACCGCAGCAAGAACCACGCTTACATGATTAAGAAAGGCGATCTCTGCTACCGGCTTTTCAAGGCAAAAGGATTCCGATGGGGAGGTGACTGGAAACACAGCAAAGATTACCAGCACTTCGAAAAATAGAAATGCAGGAAAGAACAGCCAGCAAGGAAAGGACATAAAAAAAGACTATGCCTATGTTACATCATTTCTTTAGTAACTATGGCATAGTCTTTTATTATCCTAACGATCTTTTTTATATGTAATACAAATTTAAACACCTACTACAGCCTTTTTATAATACATTGTAACTAGCTGTACCAGATTGAATTATATTCTCTACGTTCATCGTCCTCATTATAGAGGTTCTCATATTCAAGGTTCATAGCCTCGAATGATTCCAATGTCTGTTTCATGATAACTCCTCCTCTATTTATTATGTTCAACTTTTAATATGGCAAAATTACTAAAAAAACAGACTTCTGATGTCAATATTTCAGAAAACTTTTGTATTTTTGCACCATCTCTGCACATCAGGGGCAAAAAGTGCAAAAAACAGCTCTGTTCAAGAGCCATGCAAGATAAAAAACAAGAAACAAGATGAAGATATTACATACTTTACGACTCGACAGAATGAAGTGGCGCCACTGGGTATTGCTGCTGTTGCTCATCCTCGTCACCCTTACCAAGATGATTCCTCTCTGGGGAGTTATCTACACCTACCGTGTTTATCCCGTTATCGGCAGCCTTCTTTCGCCCATCTCGGGCATCTTTCCTTTTGCCGTGGGCGATATTTTCATTGCTCTCAGCATCGCCTGGGTCGTCCTCTATCCTATCTACGAGATGGGATTACGAAAGAGACTCGCCCATCGGTTTATCTTTCTTGCTGCCAAGAACGGCGGCTATCCGAAGAAAAAGGCGGTTTTCGGAAGGGTAATTGAATATCTGCTGTGGATATATGTATGGTTTTATGCAGCTTGGGGACTGAACTATTCGCAGCCTGTTATCTATTATAGAGTTGGCATGCAGCCTGCTGAGGTTTCGGAAGAGAAGTTCCGGAAATTTGCCTACCAGTATGCTGACAGCCTCAACCTTTTGAGTGAAGAACAGAGAGGCAAGAGGGAAGAATTCAATTGTATTGTGGATGATAAACTGAAGAATCGGGTGCGGGATGCGGTTCTGAAGGAATATAACAAGATAGGCTATCGGGAGGGCATCAATCCGCCTTTCAACCAGCATCCGCATGCCAAGACGATGGTGTTTACGCCCATCAGTTCGATGTCGGGTGTAACCGGCAGCATGGGACCATTCTTCTGCGAATTTACGCTGAACGGCGATATTCTTGCACACGATTATCCGGCTACCTATGCCCATGAATTTGCTCATTTTCTGGGCATTGCTAACGAAGGAGAGGCGAATTTCTACAGTTATCTCGTCTGTACGGCATCACAGGATAAGGCGGTGAAATTAAGCGGATATTACCACATTCTGCCCCATGTCTTATATAATGTATTCGACATCCTCGGCGAAAAGGAAGGTGAGAAATATCTGAAACATATCCGTCCTGAGATAATCAGGCTGCTGAAAAGCGACCGCCAATACTGGCAGGGCAAAAGATGCAAGGCACTGGATGCTGCCCAGGATTTCTTCTTCGAACTCTATCTGAGAGGCAACCATGTAGAAGACGGCAGAAAGAGCTATGCCGGCGTCATCGGTCTGATTCTGGCTTGGAAGAACAAGCAGGAAAAATCTCTTATGAAAAGATGATAGAAATAACTACATGAGAAAGAAAAGACGATTGGCGCGCGCTCTTGCACCAATCGTCGTTCGCATATAGTCGAATATAGAAAGTAATCTTTTTCCTTGTATAAGAGGACTAATATATTATTACGCTAAACCTATTCTGTTTTTTACTTCTGCTGTGCAGGTCTCCACATTCTTGGTCCTGGTCTTCCATCCTTACCCATTCCCTTGCGAGAACCTCTCTGGGCAAAGCGCTTCATCATCTGTCGCTCCAGTTCGTAAACACGCTGAATCTGCTGCTGGCTCAGGAACTGCGAATACTTCTTGTAGTATTTCTGACGGATATTGAGAATCTTTTCGCTCATCTCAAAACGCTGCTTGATTTCCTGTTCGGTTTGAGCATCCGTTTTCATTTCGCCCTTCTTGTGATGAGGGCGAGGACCTAAAGCCCATACCTCTTTCTGATAATCAGTATAGGTCTCGATAAACTTAGCGTTGGTCTTTTCATCAAGCCCCAAATTACGAGAGATGTACTGAGCCTGCTTTTCTGCCAACTGTTCACGACTGAGGCGCTGCTTCTGGTTAGGCGCCTGTGCACATACACTTGTAGTAACCGTCATCATGGCGATGACCATCATTAAAATACCAAAAAATCGTTTCATAACTCTATCATTTTAAAATATTATTGAATCGGTTTAATTGTTGAGGAACACATCCTCCTGATATACAGAGAGGAGATAATCCTGGTCGGCAGAAGACAGCTGAGCGAAAGCCTTATCTACCTCCTGTATTCCGTTATTCACCTGTGAAGGCTGGGAAGAAGAGGCTGAGAAATCGATGTTGAGTACCAGGAGTACTGCCACCGATGCAGCCACAGCTATTGCAGCCGTCCAAATCACCTTCCTCAGAGATCGTTTCTTCGGCTGTATCCTGACAGGTGCCGGTTTGTCATTTTTCACCAGCTCCAGGATATTGGCTTCCATCTCCTTGAAGAATCCTTCTGGCGTAGAATAAGGCATCCGCTTACCCACCTTACCGAAGTCAAACTTCCCGGTTTTGTTGAAATCAAAATTTGTATCCATTTTCTTTTCCATTTTGAATAACCATTAAAAACTCACAGAACTCTCACTTAATCGTTCGAATTCATGTACTTGATAATTTTCTCCTTGGCAACATGATAGCTTGCCTTGATACTGGCTGGCGTGGAATCAGCGACCTTCGCTATTTCGTCGAACCCAAGTTCATCGTAATATCTCATATTGAATGCCAGCTGCTGCTTAGGCGGAAGCGAGAGAATCGCTTTCTGCAGTTTTACTGCCACCTTATCATCGAAGTCGATATAATTATCTGCTGGGATGAGACTGACGCCCGTTGAATCTGATTCTAGAGAAACTTCTTCCTGTTTCCGTTTGCTGATGAGCCGCAGGGCCTCGTTGGTAGCGATGCGGTAAATCCAACTTCTCAGTGAGCAGTCGCCCCGATATTGATTGAACGAGCGATAGATTCTCACAAAGTTTCCTGCGAAGCATCCTGTGCATCATCATGCGAAACCACCAATCGGCGTATATGCCAGTAAACCGGTTCCTGATACTTCATCATCAGCATTCTGAATCCGTTCTCCGGACACTCCTTCAGCGTATCCACTATGCCTTTGTCATTTACACTCATATTCGTTTATTTTCATGAACGTTACGATTATATGACCTTCCAGAAAAGGGAAAAGTAAAAAGCGGGATGCATTTTTTTTCGATACCTGCTTAATTTTTCCTCCTTTTTTCTCTTTTAATATCATAGAGAAGAGAAAAAAGGGAGCTATTTCTCCGCTTTCTCAAAGAAAAAGTATATATTTGCAAACGGATTGCGGATATCAAAAAGATATATCGATATGAAGAAAGAAAAGAATTTTTCAGAAACTGATTTTCACCGACAACCAGTTTGAGCACGATCTTTACCAGACGATAGAAGACATCGGCAATTTCTATTATGGCAGAGACAGCAAGAACAGCATCATTCTGAAGATGCTCTATATAGAGGGATTCAAGGGCGAGGACGTAGCCGCTCAGTTGGGCATATCCCATTCTGCCGTTACCCAGCGTTGTCAGAAGATGATGCACGATGTAGTGATTCCTTATTTCAAGAGATACTTCGATGCATCGGAATACGGAAGCTACCTGTCGTTCGCGGAGGAAGACACCTGTATCGAAAGTGCTCCGAAGATGTCGATGCCGAGAATGATGTCCGAGTGCATGCGCTGCGAGGAAGCGACTGATAATGGCAATAACATATTTAATAATAAGAAGAATATGGAAGATATGAAGAAGGGAAGAATCACTCCTAGCTGGATTGATTCATTAAAGGAGAACGAGATTTTTGTGTTTGGCAGCAATCTGGCTGGCATGCATGGTGGCGGAGCAGCCCGTATAGCCCGCCTGCATTTCGGTGCCGTCATGGGCAAGGGCGTTGGCTTGCAAGGTCAGAGTTATGCCATCCCTACGATGCAGGGCGGCGTGGAAACCATCCGTCCATACGTGGATAGATTCATCGTCTATGCCAAGCGACATCCCGAGAAGCATTTCCTAGTAACCCCAATAGGTTGCGGCATCGCCGGTTTCGAAGCCGAAGACATCGCCCCTTTGTTCGAGAGCGCAAAGGAGATGAAGAACATCAGCTTGCCGGAGAGTTTCTGGGAGGTGATAGAATAAAGTTATAGAGAATTAGTAGCTTATGTTAGGAGAAATAATAGGAGATATTGCTGGCTCAAAATATGAGTTCAACAATACGTTTGATTATGATTTCGAGATGTTCGGCGAGGGATGCGACTTCACCGATGATACCATTTGTACGGTGGCGATAGCCGATGCGATATTGAACGGACGAAGCTATCAGGAAAGCCTGCTGGATTGGTGCCGCCGCTATCCTTCTCCAAAAGGAGCGTATGGCGGAAGATTCGCGGGGTGGATTCATTCTCTTGATCCGCAGCCATATAATAGTTTTGGCAATGGTTCGGCAATGCGAGTATCGCCAGTGGCTTGGCTATTCGATGACCTGTCGCAGGTTTTGGAAGAGGCAGAGAAGACGGCTCTTCCTACCCATAACCATCCCGAAGGAATCAAGGGAGCCAAAGCCGTGGCTCATGCCATCTGGCATTTCCGCAAGAGCAGATTCTCAGAAGAATCTAAGGAGTGTAAAGATAAGAATTCTAAAGAATCTGATGATAAGACAATGAAAGCCTTCAAGGATATCGCCCGCAGCTATTACGAGGATTTCGAAACCCGAGATTATCCGAAAGGCAAATTCGATGAAACCTGCATGGATGCCGTGCCATTATCCTTCTATCTCCTCTCGCAAGCCTCATCCTTCGAGGATGCTATCCGCTTAGCCATATCTCATGGCGGCGATAGCGATACCATCGGAGCCATCGTTGGCTCTATTGCCGAAGCCCGCTTCGGTATTCCGCAAGATATGAAAGAGAAGGCAATCTCTTTTCTTCCGGATGATATGAGAGAAATATCGGCAAGAATAAAGTGTTGCAACTAGGCTCAGCAAAGCTGCTGACTGCAGTCAGCAGACCTGCCGACTAGGCTCGGCAGACCTGCTGAGCCTAGTGACAACTGCTAAGAAGGTATCTTCTGGAACCCGAGGAGTAATGTCTTTCAACTCACGAAGACGCTTGCATCAACCTATAGAGTTGACTCCTTTATCCCATCGAGCCGACTCCGTCATCCAGTAGAACCAACTCATTCTGCTAAATCAACCCTATCTACAACCTTCTCCAGGCAGTTAATCATTTTGATACTGCTTATCAGAAATCGTGGTCCCAATAGCACTCAGCTTCTGCATTTTCTCCCCATTTATTTCCTGCACATAAAATTTTTTTTCGAAAAAACTTTTTTCGTGTGCGTATAAACTCGACGCTAAATCTAAAAAGAATCTGATATGATACCTTATAGATACCCCAAAAATTACGTCCCGATGTAGACTTTACTACATGGCGACGTAATCTTTCCTACGTCCCGACGCAGAGATTCCTACATCGCCATGTAATTTCAAGGACAACGGGAAATGAAAGATGTATTGAAACAATTTGCTGGTAAATGCGAAATAAAGCCCAAATAATTTGGTGTTATCGAAGAAAAACTATAACTTTGCCACCAATAGAATTTATCAAACAATATAATTTATGACAAATCATGATTTTTGGATGTCCATCAGTGACATAATCAATGAAGGATTTACATCTGAAGGTCTAGCAAAATTAGATGATTATGCAGAACAATTCAGTACTGGAAAGATCTTATATAAACGATTTTCACCGTCAGAGCAGCTTGGCTGCGTTAAAGGGGGAACAATACATGTTATTGCATCCTTACTCGCGGGAGCAGAAGTTGGCACAGATCAACTCTCTGCGCCAGAACAACAGAATCAAAAAGTAAGCTGAAAAGCAGTATGAAAAACACGCAACATACTGCTTTTCTCTATCCTTAGTTTCATCGAAAAAAAATGTATGATTTAACATTCGTTATCATCGAAAAAGTGTATAATTTACTTGTTTTTATCATCGAAAAAGTGTATCTTTGCAACAGAAATATTTAAATTCCAGTTAGTTATGAAAAGAAAGATATACAAGCAACTTCTGAAATGGAAAGAAAGCAAGGACAGAAAGCCCTTGATGTTACTAGGTGCCAGACAAGTGGGTAAGACTTGGATCATGCAGCACTTTGGAAAAAAGGAATACAAAAACGTAGCATATATCAACTGTGACGATGAACCAAGAATGAAACAGCTCTTTGAGCTTGATTACAACATAGACAGAATCCTCATAACCATCCAAGCCATTACTGGCGTAAGGATTACACCTGCTGCTACTCTCATCATCATGGATGAAATACAGGAGATTCCGAGAGGACTCCATAGTTTGAAGTACTTTTGCGAAAAAGCTCCCGAATACCATATTATGGTAGCAGGTTCCCTCCTTGGGGTTACCCTGGGTAAAGGAGAGTCGTTTCCTGTAGGGAAAGTAGATATGCTTACCATGTACCCCATGGATTACGAGGAATATCTTGATGCAACCGGCAATGAAAATTGGATAGAATTACTCCATTCAAAAGACTGGGGACTTATCGATATCATGAAACCCAAGATGACGGAACTGCTCCGGCAATATTACTTTGTGGGCGGCATGCCAGGAGTGGTAAGCAAATTCATCGAAAATACAGACTTGCAGCAGGTTCGCACCCTGCAGCGTGATATTCTGGAAGCCTATCGCAGGGATATTTCCAAACATACTTCAGCTGCGGAATCTACAAGAATCCGGGAGGTGCTGGATTCTCTCCCTTCTCAACTGGCACGTGAAAACAAGAAGTTCATCTATGGAGCTGTGCGCAAAGGTAGCAGAGCCAAGGATTTTGAACAGGCCATACAATGGTTGGTAGATGCCGGCATTGTATATAAGGTGAGCCGCATCAAGGAACCTAAAATGCCGCTTAAATTTTATGAAGATAGGGATGCCTTTAAACTGTTCTTATTAGATTGTGGTCTCCTGGCATGCATGACAGATGCCTCAGCAGGCCAGATGCTGATAGGCGACAATGCATTCACTGAGTTCAAAGGTGCATTTACAGAACAGTATGTGCTACAGCAACTGTTGGCCTTGGGATTAAAGCCCTATTACTGGAGCAATACCAAGACTCCTTCGGAGATTGATTTCATCATTCAAGATAGCCAAAGGGTTATACCAGTAGAAGTGAAGGCAGAAGAAAACGTACGTGCGCGTTCCCTGGCACAATTCATCAAAGACAACCCAGGGTTGAAAGGGTTACGTATCTCCATGAAAGGATATGTAGACCAAGAATGGATGGAAAACATCCCTATCATAGCCATTGGCACATATTTTGAGAAATGAATAGCGGCAAGGCTGATAGTATATACAAGGAAATATCATACAAGTTATTATATATTATACATTATAAATAAGGAGATAAGGAGATGAAAGAAGTATTGATAGTAAGCATCGGCAGCTTCTTCGGAGGCGGCATGAGATATTGGGTATCGAAGATGGTGCAATCCTGCACGGTGATTGCCTTTCCGTTCGGAACGATGGCGGTGAATGTGGCGGGATGCCTCATCATCGGGTTCCTCTCGGGATTGAACTGGCGGGAAGGGGGATGGATGTCGCCATCTGCCAAACTGCTGCTCACCACGGGATTCTGCGGAGGATTCACTACCTTCTCTACCTTTATGAACGAGGGAGCAGGACTGATGAAAGAAGAGAATTACCTCTATATGATGCTCTATCTCTTCGGAAGTCTGGCGCTGGGACTTATCGCCGTTCTCGCCGGACATTATCTGGCGAAAATTATCGCATAAAAGACTTCGGAGAACAGAAAGAAGAAGAGCCCGGATTATCACATAAAATACTGAAGATAGTATTCCATCAAATGAAGAAATGATGAAAATACTATCTTTTTTATTATTTTATATTTCCAAAATGCCTTAATTACGAAATTTATTCGTAAATTTGCAGAAATAATCTGCATTCGACAATTTGAAAGCAAGCTTTCATCATGCTCGTTTGCTTAATTTTTGCACCAATGAATACATTAGATACAAACAATATAAAATGGAGCGAGAATGTAATTATCGCTGACGCCGACTATATCGACCAAGTGGCTTTCGACCTGATAGTCAACTTCGAACGAATGATTAACCGTCGCATCCAACCAGCCGATATGGCACAATGGGCAGTCTGCATTGCCCTTGACGGAGGTCTGAGAGAGGGCGAGCACGAGACACAGGTTGTGCTTATCCACGACAAGCAGTCAATGGCGATGAAGAACTTCGCCCTGCCAACTATGAGAAGGATCTGAACGCTCAGGCTTTCAAGGATGATAAGCTCGGAGAATTCATCATCTCTTCTTATCCTACAGAGGAGAAGATGGTAGGCAAGGATGACTTCCTCGTAGATGTGGCGCGCACCGTATGCAACGCCAAGGAGGTGAAGCGAGTGATGGTAATCCCAAATTCTGAGGATGGAGATGCTTACGACCGACTCCGCGAGATACTCCGTAAGGTAGATGACGACGACAAACGCATCACCCTCTTTGCCATGCAGCCCATGCCAGGCGGCAACTTCAGACAGGAGATTCTCGGTTATTCGCTCATGAATGCCCTGGGAATTTCGGCAGATGAAATAAAATAAACATAAAAATAATAAACATAAAAAAATAAGATTATAAATGAGTAGAGTACTTATGATTGGCGCAGGTGGCGTGGCTACCGTGGCTGCCTTCAAGATCGTCCAGAACCAGGACGTTTTCACCGAGTTTATGATTGCTAGCCGTCGCAAGGAAAAATGCGATAAGCTGGTTAAGGATATCCATGCCAAGGGCTACAAGATGGATATTCAGACAGCTGAGGTGGATGCCGACGACGTTGAGCAGTTGAAGGCTCTCTTCAATAGCTACAAGCCTGAGCTTGTCATCAACCTAGCTTTGCCTTATCAGGATCTTACTATCATGGATGCCTGTCTGGCTTGCGGTTGCAACTACATGGATACCGCTAACTATGAGCCTAAGGACGAGGCTCACTTCGAGTACTCATGGCAGTGGGCATACAAGGATAAGTTCGAACAGGCTGGTCTCTGCGCTATCCTCGGCTGCGGTTTCGACCCAGGTGTATCAGGCATCTTCACCGCTTATGCAGCCAAGCATCACTTCGATGAGATTGAGGTGCTCGACATCGTGGATTGCAACGCCGGTAACCATCACAAGGCTTTCGCAACCAACTTCAACCCAGAAATCAATATCCGCGAGATTACCCAGAAGGGACTCTGGTATAAGGATGGCGAATGGATTGAAACCGACCCTCTCTCTATCCACAAGCCTCTCACCTACCCTAACATCGGTCCTCGCGAGAGCTATCTGATGCACCACGAGGAGTTGGAGAGTCTGGTGAAGAACTACCCTACCATCAAGGAGGCACGTTTCTGGATGACCTTCGGTCAGCAGTATCTCACCTACCTCGACTGCATCCAGAACCTTGGCATGAGCCGCATCGACGAAATCGAATACGAGGCTCCATTGGCAGACGGTTCAGGCAAGACAGCCAAGGTGAAGATTGTTCCTCTGCAGTTCCTCAAGGCCGTATTGCCTAACCCACAGGATCTCGGTGAGAACTATGACGGCGAAACATCTATCGGTTGCCGCATCCGCGGTAAGAAGGATGGCAAGGAGCGCACCTACTACGTTTATAACAACTGCAAGCACCAGGAGGCTTACAACGAAACCGGTATGCAGGGCGTAAGCTACACCACCGGTGTGCCAGCCATGATTGGTGCCATGATGTTCCTCAAGGGCATCTGGAAGAAACCAGGCGTATGGAACGTAGAGGAGTTCGACCCAGATCCATTCATGGAGCAGTTGAACAAGCAGGGATTGCCATGGCACGAGGTGTTTGATGGCGATTTGGAAATTGACTAAACTTTAAACTAAATAAGATATGGCAAAAGAAATGCAAGAGGGAAAATTGAATCCCAATGAAGGCAAGCTGAAAGCTCTTCAGGCAGCCATGGCTAAGATAGAAAAGGACTTCGGTAAGGGCTCTATCATGAAACTCGGAGATGAGCACGTTGAGAACATCGAAGTTATCCCTACAGGCAGTATCGCTCTCGACAATGCACTGGGCGTAGGCGGTTATCCTAAGGGACGTATCATCGAAATTTACGGTCCGGAATCTTCTGGTAAAACAACATTGGCTATCCATGCCATCGCAGAGGCTCAGAAGGCTGGCGGTATCGCTGCTTTCATTGATGCAGAGCACGCTTTCGACCGTTTCTATGCGGCTAAATTGGGCGTTGATGTTGATAACTTGTGGATTTCACAACCAGATAATGGTGAGCAGGCGTTGCAGATTGCAGACCAGCTGATCAGTTCTGCTGCTGTAGACATCGTAGTTGTTGACTCTGTAGCCGCCTTGACTCCTAAGAAGGAAATCGAAGGCGATATGGGTGACAATGTGGTAGGTCTTCAGGCTCGATTGATGAGTCAGGCTCTCCGCAAGCTCACTTCTACCATCAGCAAGACCAACACTACCTGCATCTTCATCAACCAGTTGCGCGAGAAGATTGGTGTAATGTTCGGTAACCCAGAGACAACCACCGGTGGTAATGCTCTGAAGTTCTATGCATCAGTGCGTTTGGATATCCGCAAGGCTACAGCCATCAAGGACGGCGATGAGGTAGTAGGTAATCTGGTTCGCGTAAAGGTTGTAAAGAACAAGGTGGCTCCTCCTTTCCGCAAGGCAGAGTTCGACATCATGTTTGGCGAAGGCATCAGCCGTGCCGGCGAGGTATTCGGTCTGGCTGTAGCCAACGATATCATCGAAAAGAGCGGCAGCTGGTATAGCTATGGCGGTTCTAAACTCGGACAGGGTGCCGATGCCTGCAAGGCATTGCTCAAGGATAACCCTGAACTTCTCGATGAACTGGAAGCTAAGGTTCGCGAAGCACTTGCTGCTAAGGAACAGAAATAAAGCCAGATAAGGTTTCACACCTTATTATATATAGGAGCTTTATCTGAAAAGAAAGATTTCTCAATCATATTACAGGAATCAAGATAGGGAGAATGCGACATTTTATCGCCTCCCATATCTTGATTCCTTTTATTTTGTCAGCATTATCTGACACCTTGTCAGCCACTTTAAATTTTACAATCCCTTGGCACATGCTTTGTTATGACGGAAAGCGTGAACGCTGAATATAGAGGTTCCCGACAGATGCATATCTTCGGCAGACTTCCATTAGCCAGCAAGTTCATGAGATAAATAACATATTAATAACGATAAAAATAAAAAAAAGATATAATTATGGGAAAAGTAATTGGAATTGACTTGGGTACCACAAACAGTTGTGTTGCCGTTTTCGAAGGTAGCGAACCAGTTGTAATCGCTAACAGTGAAGGTAAGCGTACTACTCCATCAGTAGTAGGTTTCGTTAAGGATGGTGACCGCAAGGTAGGTGATCCTGCTAAGCGTCAGGCCATCACAAACCCTAAGAACACAGTATATTCTATCAAGCGTTTCATGGGTGAGACATACACTCAGAGCCAGAAAGAGGCTGAGGCAATGCCTTACACAGTAGTAAACGAGGGTGGTTATCCACGTGTTGAAATCGAGGGTCGCAAGTATACTCCACAGGAGATTTCTGCAATGGTTCTCCAGAAGATGAAGAAGACTGCAGAGGATTATCTCGGACAGGAGGTTACAGATGCTGTCATCACTGTTCCTGCTTACTTCTCTGACTCACAGCGTCAGGCTACAAAGGAGGCTGGTCAGATTGCAGGTTTGAACGTTCAGCGTATCGTAAATGAGCCTACAGCCGCAGCTTTGGCTTACGGTGTTGACAAGGCTAACAAGGATATGAAGATTGCCGTATTCGACTTGGGTGGTGGTACATTCGATATCTCTATTCTGGAGTTCGGTGGCGGCGTATTCGAGGTACTTTCTACCAATGGTGATACTCACCTGGGTGGTGATGACTTCGACCAGGTAATCATCAACTGGTTGGCTGATGGCTTCAAGGCTGAAGAAGGCGTAGATCTCCGCAAGGACCCTATGGCTATGCAGCGTTTGAAGGAGGCTGCTGAGAAGGCTAAGATTGAGTTGTCAAGCTCTACATCTACCGAAATCAACTTGCCATACATCACAGCCGTTGACGGTATGCCAAAGCACTTGGTTAAGACTTTGACCCGTGCACAGTTCGAGCAGTTGGCTCACAACCTGATTCAGGCTTGCTTGGTACCTTGCCAGAATGCCGTTCGTGATGCTAAGCTCTCTACATCAGATATCGACGAGGTTATCCTGGTTGGTGGTTCAAGCCGTATCCCAGCCGTTCAGACACTCGTTAAGAACTACTTCGGCAAGGAGCCTTCTAAGGGTGTTAACCCAGATGAGGTAGTAGCAGTAGGTGCAGCTATCCAGGGTGCCATTCTGAACAAGGAAGAGGGTGTTGGTGACATCGTATTGCTCGACGTTACTCCATTGACTCTCGGTATCGAGACTATGGGTGGTGTGATGACTAAGCTCATCGATGCCAATACAACTATCCCTTGCAAGAAGAGCGAGGTATTCTCTACAGCAGCTGATAACCAGACAGAGGTTACCATCCACGTATTGCAGGGTGAGCGTCCAATGGCAGCTCAGAACAAGAGCATCGGCCAGTTCAACCTGACAGGTATCGCTCCAGCTCGCCGTGGTGTTCCTCAGATTGAGGTTACCTTCGATATCGATGCCAACGGTATCTTGAACGTATCAGCTAAGGATAAGGCTACCGGTAAGGAGCAGAGCATCCGCATCGAGGCTTCATCTGGCTTGAGCGAGGACGAAATCAATCGCATGAAGGCTGAGGCAGAGCAGAACGCTGCTGCTGATAAGGCTGAGCGCGAGAAGATTGACAAGATGAACCAGGCTGACAGCATGATCTTCAGCACCGAGAACTTCCTGAAGGATAACGGTGATAAGATTCCTGCAGACAAGAAGCCAGGCATCGAGCAGGCATTGCAGCAGTTGAAGGATGCTCACAAGGCAGGTGATGTTGCAGCTATCGATTCAGCTATGAACAACTTGAACACCGTGATGCAGGCAGCTTCTCAGCAGATGTACCAGGGCGGTCAGCAGGCAGGTCCTCAGCACGACGCAAACGTGAAGCGAAGAAGCTGAAAAAGCTTCAAGAGTTGACTGAACAGATTGATGATGACAGGGACTATATTACGGTTCCTGAGGCTGTGGCGATGTACTCGGTGAGCAGGACTTCGCTTTACCAATATATCCATGACGGAAGAATACCGTCTATTAATTTGGGTGTGCGACTCATTAGAGTGAGCAGAAAAGAACTGGAGAAATATTTCCCCAAAAGGAACTTTGACAAGAAGCCAGCCAGGGTTTTGCCAAAGCTCTACAACCTGGAACCAGAGAACTGCTACACCATTGGAGAGATCAGTAAGAAATACAATATGGATGACAGTACGGTATATCTGCATATCAGAAAATATGGTATTCCAACACGACAGATTGGAAACTATGTGTATGTTCCAAAGTATGAAATAGACAATCTGTACAAATAGATATATGTGGCAGATCATCGTTTTTGAGAACATATAGAAGTTCTGATTAATGTTTACTGAATAATGAAATCATCAATTACTATATAATGAACGAGTATGAAAAGAACATTCCATAATACAAAGGTCTCGGTGAAACTGAGAAAATCAAACCGTGCAGACGAATGGTATCTCGTCGTGGAGTCATATCCCGTCTATGAAAAGTTTAGCGACAAGCCTAAACGTATTCGTGAGAACATCAACCGTGTGATTACTACTCCTCTATGGGACAAAAGTAAAACAACACGAGGAGGTGCCAAAGGCAAGGAGGCTTATATGCCGAAGCGTGACGTGAACGGTGTGATTCAATGTAAGGCAGCTGTAGATCAACGTGCCTGTCTTTATGCAGACAAGATACGTGAGGCGAGACAGCGTGAATATGACAACGCTGCCCTATATACGGAAACGGAAGCAGCCCAAGCAGAACAGAACGAACGTTCGAAATGCAACTTTATCGAATATGTGAAGTATGTTAAAGAGAAAAGACATGGCAATAGTTCGAAATCCATCATCGTCAACTGGAATCGCTTATATGAGTTGTTAAAACTGTTTGCAAAGGGTGACTCTATCCTATTCTCGGAAATAGATTTGAAATTGATAGAGGACTTCAAGGAATGGGTAATGACTGCTCCACAAGGTGGTAGCAAGAACGGAACCATATCACAGAATACTGCAGCCACCTATTTCTCCATCTTTAAGGCTGCGCTGCATCAGGCTTTCATCGATGGCTACCTGACCATCGATATGGCCGCCAAGAGCAAGAACATACAAGAGTTGGAAAGCAGACGAGAGTTTCTGACGACGGAAGAACTGAACGTACTGGCCGCAACACCATGTGACAATCCTATTATCAAGAGAGCTGCATTGTTCTCGGCATTGACAGGATTGCGACATTGCGACATCCAAAAACTAAAATGGTCGGAAGTGCAGAAGATAAACGACACATACAGACTGAACTTCACCCAAAAGAAGACAAAGGGTGTAGAATACATGCCGATGTCGGAACAGGCATACAAATTGTGTGGTGAGCGTAAAGACCCAAACCTGTTGGTGTTTGCAGGGTTGCCAGCCCCTTCCTGGATATCGAAGCCATTGAAACGATGGATAGAGGCTGCAGGCATCACACGCAAAATAACTTTCCATTGTTTCAGGCATACCTACGCTACGCTCCAGTTGGCACATGGTACAGACATCTATCTATACCGTAAGCAAGATGTTGGGACATACCAACGTGAAGACGACACAAATATATGCGAAAGTGATTGACGAGAAAAAGGAAAAGGCTGCAAATGCTATCCAGATAGATCTGAATGAAAAGGAGTTTGATTGATACTTTCTCAGAAAGTAACGAGAAGATAATTTTCGGGACATCCACACTATCCTGCGAGCCGCTTGTGAATATATCATAAGTGGCTCGTTTCGTATAGATACATGGAAGAGGTGGTTACTATCGTGAAGGACTGCTTGAACCGACTAAAGCGGAAAAACAAAGTTTTGACAAGCAACGATGAATCGGATAAGAAAGTCTAAGAGGTTGACGGCTGTACGTTTATTATGATTGCCTTATGGGAGGCTTATGATGATAGCCATCATGTGGAGAGAGCGATAAAAACTTTTGTTTTGGGGGATATGAAGAAGTATCGGTAAAAAGAGGGATAGGGATGTTATGGGATTATGTTTCGATTATGGGAACTGATACTGATTGGAATCATAAGCCAATCAGTATTGATTTTTATGGTTATTTTGCACCCAGAAAGTCGTGTGACAAAGAATATAGTAATAACCATAAAAATGTGATAAGATGACAGAAGAAATCAGATTTGAAGACCTGCCAAAAGTCACCAAAATGATGATGACTAAATTGGAAGAGTTGTGTGCCAAGATGGACAAAATCATTCCGACCGTAGAGGAACCGATTGACCGATGGTTCACGGTGGATGAATTGAGAGAGTATCTGCCGGAGCATCCTGCCCGTCAGACCGTGTATGGATGGACCAGCCATGCCATCATTCCCTTTCATAAGAAGGGAAAATCACTGCGATTTAAGAAATCGGAAGTGGACAAATGGTTGCATGAGGGATATAATCCATACATCAAGGAACTAGAAGATGAAGCCCAGGCTTTCATTGAGAAGAAACGTAAACCATTGTTCTAACATTTGTAGTAAATGAATAAAAGAAAAATAAACAACTGTGGCATCCAAACGTCAAAGAGACCGGATGCTGACATAGGAAAGGATGAAGTTATGGGAAGGGATGCAGCCATAGGGACATGGAATGTAGATACCGATATGGGGAAGGAAGACAAAGACAGGACTATAGGTGATGATAATTCTGGAACTACCATTCCATTGGGGGCATTCCCAAAGAAGATACAAGAGATGGCGAAGGTGCTGGTAGAATACGAGAACTACAACCAGGATTACCTGTTGGTATCGATGCTGTCGGCTGCGGCTACCGCCATTGGGAACACCTGCCAGATAAGAATCAAGGGATGCTGGACGAGCAGTCCCATCCTGTACGTCATCCTTGTGGGACGACCAGGCGTAGGCAAGACACCGCCACTGGACTTTGCCTTCAAGCCCATTAGAGCGCACGACTATAAGCTGTTGAAAAAATACAAGGAAGATGACGAAGCCTATTCCTTGTTTATGGAAAAGAGAAAAAGCAGAAAGTTCACCTATTCGCAATCGGAGATTCCGGAGATACCGATACTGCAAAGAACTGTGATTTCGGACTTCACCCCAGAGGCATTGATGCAAGCGCACAATGTGAACCAAAGGGGCATTGTGGCATTTGTGGATGAGATTATGGGTATGTTCAACACCGTGAACCAATACAGCAAGGGGCAACTGATAGAGCAGCTGCTGACGGCACATAGCGGAAAGCCATTGGACATCACCCGATGCAGTCTGGACATCCCCATCCATATAGAGCAGCCCTGCATCAATATCATTGGAACCACCCAGACCAAGCGAGTGCATGAGTTGGTAGACAAGGGGTATGGCGACAATGGGCTGATAGACCGCATTCTGTTTGCCTATCCCAAGAGGCATACCATCAGTCCATGGCAACTGCATGGAAAAGAAAGCAATTACGATGGTAGTGAATACTTTGACCAGTGGGCAGATGTAGTGGAGAAGATACTAGCATTGCCCTGTCAATATGATGACGAGACCGGAATGGTGATACCCACCATCATCAACTTCACGGCGGAAGCGCAGCAACACTTCTTTGACTGGAGAAATCGGACAGTTGATTATATCAACAGCATCAAGGATGATGCACTGATAGACGGCAGAATCATGAAGACCCATCTGAATACGGCAAGGTTGGCGCTTGTGATACAGATGATGCGTTGGGCTTGTGGAGAAGCAGACAATGACAACGTGGATATTGATTCTGTCAAGGCAGCTATAGAGCTGAGTGAGTATTTCGAGGAATGCTATGCAAGGCTGCAGAAATACATGACCATAGACAGCATTCAACCGCAAAAGAAGATATTGCTGGACGGACTGGAGCATGAGTTCACAACAGCAGATGCACTAAAGATAGGTGAAGAGATGGGACTGTCGGAGCGGTCGGTGATGTACACGCTGACAGACCTGCAGACCATGAAGGTAATAAGAAAGATAAAACGAGGCGAATATGAGAAACTGCAATAAGATATATGGCGGTGCAGCTTGCAGTTGTTGCAGGAAGCATCGAGGTCGCAATCAGTTTGACCACAGGGTTACAGTCGTGCTTGACATAGCATGGCATCCACTTTGCATACATAGGAATATAGTAACTTAGTAGAAGAGTATAATAGTAAAAAAAAGTGACATAGTATATATTATAAAAAGTAAGAGGAACAATGAGAATGAAAGAAAGCTCGTTCTCTTTTTTTGTCTTCCTGTAAATACTGTCCACTGATGACGTATATGGAAAATGGAAAAACTGAGAGCATTGTGGCATTGATGAAAGGAGCGCAATCGACTTATATCAAGGAGGTTGCAGAAGGAAAGAAAGTGTATTCACGCTATGTGAAAGACTTTCTGAATGAGCATCGCTATTGCGGCAGTTGGGATGTAAGAGTGATGAACCAGTACCGTAAGGACATGGGAATGATCGAAGACCTGTTGGAGACAAGACCCGACTTGGTGCAGAAGTATTTCTGCCAGGAAAGTATGGACGAAGAAGATGTGGAAGCACTCATAAGAGAGCTGAACACTACGTCGGCTCCTGACACATCGTCGGCAGATCCTTACAAAACGACAAGATGGGTGTCTGCCTTTATAGTGAATCAGAAAGAATATGGCGTTTGTAAGAAAAAGCAACTAATGAAAAGCCTATACGATTCTGACACTGGAAAAGGCGCAGGAACGTCTTCGCTGCAGTTGTTACGAAGAGAAGGACTGTTGGGAATAATCGTGGAAGCGATGAACCAATTCAGACTGTTCAAGAAAAAAGTGACAGAGGCAGAGATCAAAGGATTCTTCTGCTGCAGTCTGAAAAGTTCTTTGGTAGCAAGGAACAACAGAGAACTGGCATTCTTCTTCGACAAGCTATGTGAGAACGGACTCATCAGCAAGCAATGGCAGGATGTGGTGAGTACCCACAGACTGTTGCTGTCATCCACAGGGAAGAACATGAAAGCCTCGGACTTGTCTTCAGCTGCATGCAAGGCAAGATTGTCGGACAGAAGCATCTTCGCCAACATCAAGAGCAAGGTGAAAGAAATAGCGGAATGGGCAAAATCTGACGGAAAAGACAGAATATGACAACAAGAAAGATTGATAGGAGGATTGATACTGCTGAACTGTCAACCCCCTATTGATCTTTTTTCGTATTAGAAAAAGTATATTTGCACCCAGTTTTGTAGCAGGAAGCCATATCACAGGATTTGTATAGGAAAAAACTTCAAAACTGATCAAATAGCACGGAATGTGTACTGAACAGATAAAGTAGTATAACTATCAAACAAAAAAATATTTGAGTATGGATTCAATTATGGGAATACAAACACAAGCAGGAGGTATTCGTCAGGAAGAGCTGACGGAAGCCAACCTGGTACCAGTCGTAATACGGTTGACAGAGCGAGTAGGACAAATAGAAGATGTCCTCAGAGCATTGGGAGACATCAAAGAGTTACATGAACGCTTGACACAAGTGGAAGAACATCTGTTTGCTGCCAAGGAGATTCTGACCGTGAAAGAAACCAAGGAGTTTCTTGGTATATCAGAAAGTCAGTTGTACAAGTTGACCAGAACACTATCTATCCCCCACTATAAGCCAAGTGGGAAAACCATCTTCTTCAATAGACAAGAAATTATTGATTGGGTGAATAGCCGTCCAGCCCGAAGAAGAGGAATACAGCAAGAGAACATGAACGCAAATGTTTCAGACGAGTCACATTGCAATGACATGGAAGCGATGAATGTGGGTGGTATGAACATAAACAATGATATGCCATGACACCCATGGAACAAAGCAATTGTCAGACAGACAACGGAAATATGCTGGACGAGTTGCTGAAAGCCTCACGAATACTGGCAGACGACACCTATCAGGTGCCGCCACAGATTATGTGGGTGGACAATTCGACCATTGCCACACTTGGCAACTTCAGTGCATCGACCGGAAAGGCAAAGAGCAGGAAGACCTTTAATGTGTCGGCAATCGTTGCGGCCTCGTTGGGAAACAAGCAGGTTCTGAAGTACAGAGCCTGTCTGCCAGAAGGAAAGCGTAAGATACTGTATATAGACACCGAGCAGAGCAGATACCACTGCCATGTGGTGATGCAACGCATCCTGAGGTTGGCAGGAGTTCCACAAGACGTGAACACCGCCAACCTGGTATTCTATGGTCTGAGAGAGTATCATCCTACCATGCGACTGCAACTGATAGAACATGCCTTGCAAAAGAAACCGGGTGCGGTCTGGTTGTCATCGACGGCATCAGAGACTTGATGCTGGACATCAATGATCCATCGGAATCGGTAAGCATCATCAACAAGCTGATGCAATGGTCGAGCATCTACAATCTGCATATCCACTGCGTGCTGCATCTGAACAAAAGTGATGACAATGTGAGAGGACACATCGGAACCGAGTTGAACAACAAGGCAGAGACGGTGTTGGTCATCGCCAAGAGTCAGACCCTAGCCAATGCAAGCGAAGTGAAACCATTGAGTCTGCGAGACCGAGAGTTTGAACCATTCGCCTTCAAGATAGACGAAGAAGGGATGCCCGTTGACATCTACGACTACGAGTTTGGAAAGAAAGACGGAAAGGCATCCAAGATGACCATCGGAGACATCACGGAAGAGCAACACGAGAAAGCATTGGAAGTAGCATTCCAAGACAAGGTGGTGTCGGGATATGAACATATGCTGACGGCATTGAGCAAGGGATATGGTGAGATTGGATTTGCAAGAGGTCGAACCACACTATCCAAGCTGTTGACCTATCTGTTGACAAACAAGAAAGTAGTGAAATTGGCAAGCAATGAATACTGTCTGCCCAAGAATTATCCCAGTCTGCCACTGATAGATGAAGATACATGATTCAAAAAGCATCAATCCGTTCACTCCACATCTATATATGGTGTGGACAGATGAACAGATGACGGAATGAGGATAGAGTAAACAGAAAATGAAGAGACATGAACATAGATACAGCAAAGACTATCAGCATCATTGACTTGCTGACGGCATTGGAACACGCTCCGGTGAGCATAAAAAGGAGACCGATACAACTATCTCTCTCCTATCAGAACCGAGAAAGAACCCTCATTCTGCGTAAGCAAGAAAAGAAATGAGTGGTATGACTTTGGATTGGGGCAAGGCGGTGACATCATCAACCTGAGCAAGCGGCTGTTTGAGACCAATGATGTGAGTGAGGTATTGAGCCGGTTGGACAAATTGAACATAAGTCATGTGGAACATTCATGCAAGACAATCAAGGCGGCTGCGGTACAGACGGCAGTGAAGATGGAGAACGTGCATCTACAACCCCTGCAATACAATCCCCTGATGTCGTATTTGCGTTCACGCCATATCGACGCAGAGGTGGGCATGAAATACTGCAAAGAAGTATGGTACACTCATGGCAAGAAACGCTATTTCGGCATAGCCTTTGAGAACATACAGAAAGGTATGGAAATCCGAAATCCATACTACAAAGGATGTATGGGACACAAGGATATATCCATAGTGCATGCAGAAGCCATTGGAGTACAGGAAGCAGTATGCATATTTGAGGGATTTATGGATTTCCTCTCCTTCAAAACCTTGGAAAAGCAAGGAGACGGAAGAGCTGTTGTGGATGAGCCATGTGATTATATTGTCTTGAATTCAGTGGCAAACATGCAACGTTGTCTGCAAAGACTGGGCGTGTACGAGCATATATATTGCTTTTTGGACAATGACAAGGCAGGAATGGATGGCTATGGAATTGTCAGGAATGCTTATCCCACCAAGGCGATAGACATGAGCTTTCGCTACAAAGAATATAAGGATGTAAACGACTGTTTAATTGGGAGAAAGAAAGCATGAGGGAAGCAAAAGTGGAATATGACGATATAGCGGATATACACTGGTGGATGGTGGATCATATTCACTATCTGCCAGCCATGATATATGCTGTATTGTTGATAGATATAGTATCAATCGTTGTCATCATCAAACATAGCAAGGGGCTGGAGCAAGACGAGGTATTGGAACGATTGAAGATAGGATGCAGTGTGGCAGTGTTCCTGCTTGGGATGCTGCTGGTGTATTATATAGCATATCTGCTTTGGTAAAAACAAAACCATCATTTTCATTCCATATAGGGATGCAAACGATGGTTCTGTTATAGGCTACTACAAAATCTTTGTTTCAAAGTAATTCTTTATTTTATATATGCCAATATCGTGCTTGTATCTTCCAAAAAGAATTTGAGGATTGACATCGTATTTGTCAGCCTCTTCCTTGATATAAGGAGCAATTTTGTAAGGAACAATGTCACGAGTTCTAGCAAGGAACTTCTTCCAATCAACATTTGGAACAACTGCATTCAACTCCTCGATGATATTTCCTCTAACGATACCGACTTTTCTGAAAAAGGGAATTGATACTTGGTCTTTGAGTACATTCCAAATCTCAAGCATTTTAGTCTGCAACACAACCCTTTCGCTCTGTTTGGCGCAATCCAATTCGTATTGCGTCTGGATGTTCATGAGATATGTCGCAGAAATGCCGAGAGCGTTTTCCAACAACAATGCCATTTCAGGTGTCAGAGAACGTTTACCTTTTATGACATCATTCAGAATGGATTTCTGTATGCCAGTGAGTTCGGACAATTCGCTCTGCTTCATATTACGAGCAGACAATTCGTCCTTAATCACCTCGCCCACATGAGTTGCCTCAAATGGGACTGCCTGATTGAAACTAAACTTAGTCATAATGATACAGTCAGGTGAAGATGATTATGAAAACGGAATTACAGGAAGCTGCTATGGTTCAGAAGGAAATGAAGCAGATGGTTCCAGTCATGCAGAGAGCAATGATTCTTGCATAGAAACTGGAGGTACGTCTTCCGATAATGACGATATCAACCAACAGAAGAAGACAGCTGCCGAGTCGTTGCAGGAGCGAGTGAATGGCCAGATGGAAAATACCTCTCCTATATGGATAAACGGGCTCTGGCAAGACGAGTTCACGGAGAGTCTGCTGCGACAAGGTGAGACAAAGCCAGGACAACCAAACATCAAAACAATACCAATCAAGGATGAAATTTAGCCATATCATAAAGAATGTAGTTGCAATCATTGTCTTTGCGCTGCTCCCCCTGTCTGCATCAGCCAAATGTGGCAATGTGGACTATAGTTGGGGAGCAGACGCACTGGAAGGGATGCACGACTATGTGGTGACGATGATGCTGTATGTGCTGTATCTGACATACGCCGTCGCTGCTGTGATGGTGGTAATATCGGCATTGCAGATATACATCAAGATGAATACTGGAGAAGAAGGTGTGACCAAATCGATAGTGACTCTGATAGGTGCCTGTCTGTTTATGATTGGAGCATCAATCCTGTTCCCTGCATTCTTTGGCTACCAGATTTAAGACTCAACTGCAGAAGAGTATATAGCAAAGAGAAAGCAGTACCATCGAGCCGTATGCCAGAATGGAAAGACGCCAAAAGCGTAGAAAAATACTGGGGATAAAGGTGAGAATGAACTGTGAAACGAAATCATTAACAAGTAAAACAAGAAAGAATGTTTAAGAAAACGACCAACTATTTGAAGAAGACCGCCAAGAGCGTTCTCTCTTCAGAACGCTTGAAGACATTGGCATTGATGCTCCTTGTGGGTGGTGGCATTGCCATGGCGCAAAACTCGGCAGGTGACTACACTGCAGGAACCACAGCCCTGACGAAAGTGACGGAGGAAATAGCCAAATACGTGCCTATTGTGGTCAAGCTCTGTTATGCCATTGCAGGTGTTGTAGCCGTAGTGGGTGCCATCAGCGTTTATATCGCTATGAACAACGAGGAGCAGGACGTCAAGAAGAAGATCATGATGATTGTAGGAGCGTGTATCTTCCTCGTGGCAGCAGCACAGGCATTGCCTCTGTTCTTCGGTGTGACTAACTAACGAGTGAGAGTTATTCAGTGCATATTCAGTAATTGAGAAACGACGTGAAGAATGGCAAGAGAAGAGCAGGAAATCCGTTACCCCGACTACCCACTGTTCAAGGGACTCCAGAAGCCCCTTGAATTCATGGGAATACAAGGGCGGTACATCTATTGGGCAGCAGCCACGGCAGGAGGAGCCATTATTGGCTTCATTGCCGCCTACTGTCTGATGGGTATCATTACAGGACTGATAGTGTTGGTCGTGGCAATCACTACGGGTACAGGTCTCATCATGTTCAAGCAACGGAAGGGACTGCATACCAAGAAGAACGACCAAGGAGTGTTTATCTATGCCTACAGCAAGCGCATATAAAAATGTGAAACAAAAAAGTATCGACATGACCAAGATGTGGATGACAAGTAGAAAGTGAACGACTGGTAGGCTCATTCTCTCCCAAGGGTGTGGGTCTACCATTATTTGTTTCAACAGAAAACATTGCATCTTCGCTACTAAAGTACAGTTACGAGTATGAAAGGAAAGAATATTATAATAACGGCATTGGCAGTGACATTGCTGACCGCCTGTAAGGACAAGACCTACAAGCCACCCACATTGGATGCCATAAGGAGTGCCGACAAAGCAAGGGCTATTTGGGCGAGAGAAACCGAAGAACGTCCTGCTACCGTGGAAATACAAATAAGCAGAATGGATTCCACTTCAAAAGATAGTGTATCAGCCCTTTATAGTGAAGAAAAATCCAATACCTCATATAAAGAGAATGACAACAAATCATCCAGTATGAGAGAAAATCATCAATCATCCTTTGAAGAAACTGAAGAATAAACGAATATGGTACTATATGTAATCTTATTTTTCGTGGCAACCTGCATTGGCATGGCCATATCGGTCTATGCCTTTGGCACTGGTGGCAAACGGAAGAAAATCTTTGAAGACATCTACTTCTCCGTGGAAGACACGGACGGTATCGGTGTGCTCTATACCAAGACTGGAGAATATTCTGCCATTCTGAAAATGGAGAATCCTGTGCAGAAGTATTCTGCCAATATAGACAGCTATTATGAGTTCACCAACCTGTTTGCAGCCATTACACAGACACTGGGTGAAGGTTATGCACTGCACAAGCAAGACATCTTTACCAGAAAGCAGTTCAAGGATGAGAGTGGCAAGGGGCATGAGTTCCTATCAGAATCCTACTTCCGCTATTTCAACGGAAGAGAATATACAGACAGCATGACCTATCTGACCATTACGCAGGAGAACAAGAAGAGTCGTCTGATGTCTTTCGACAACAAGAAATGGCGAGATTTTCTGGTGAAAATCAGAAAGGTGCAAGACCAGCTGAAGGATGCCGGTATAAAGTCAGAGTTCTTAAACAAGCAAGAGGCAAGTCTGTATGTTGACCGTTTCTTTGCCATGAACTTCCGTGACAAGATGGTGAGCATGACAGGATTTAAGGTGGATGACGAGATGATAAGTATGGGTGACAGACGCTGCAAGGTGTATAATCTTGTGGATGTGGATTGCGCTAATCTGCCGACACTGATACGCCCATTCACCAATATCGAGGTGAACAACACCAGCATGCCAGTGGATCAGGTAGCATTGGTGGACAGCATACCAGGAGTGGAGAGTGTGGTGTATAACCAAATCATCTTCGTGCCGAACCAGAAACGTGAACTCGCTCTACTAGACAAAAAGAAGAACCGCCATGCCAGCATGCCGAACCCAAGCAATCTGATTGCCGTAGAGGACATCAAGCGAGTGCAGGAGGTGATAGCGAGGGAAAACAAGCAGCTGGTCTATACCCACTATAATCTGATAGTGGCGGTGAGTCCAGACACGGACATTCAAAAGTGTACCAACCATCTGGAGAATGCCTTTGGCAGGATGGGCATCCATATCTCGAAACGAGCCTATAATCAGTTGGAACTGTTTGTCAACTCATTTCCCGGCAACTGCTATGGGATGAATGACGACTACGACAGATTTATGACGTTGGGCGATGCCGCCACCTGCCTAATGTATAAGGAAAAGATTGTACATAGTGAGGACACCCCCTTTAAAGTCTATTATACCAACCGCCAAGGAGTGCCAGTAGCCATCGACATATCAGGAAAAGAGGGACGAAACAAGCTGACCGACAACAGCAACTTCTTTGTCCTCGGTCCTTCGGGAAGCGGCAAGAGTTTTTATGTTAACTCCATGGTGCGCCAAGCCCATGAGCAGGACACAGACATCGTGCTGGTAGATACCGGAAACTCGTATGAGGGACTGTGTGAATACTTTGGAGGCAAATACATATCCTACACAGAAGAACATCCTATCACGATGAACCCTTTCAAAATCAAGCGAGAGGAATGGAATATCGAGAAGTTGGGATTCCTGAAGAACCTGGTGATGCTGATATGGAAAGGAAGTCAAGGTACGGTGAGCAAGACCGAGGACAGACTGATAGAGCAAGTCATCAACGAGTATTACGATGCCTACTTCACCACCAAGCGAGTGAACAACCTCTGCTTCAACACCTTCTATGAGTTCAGTACGGAGCGACTGCCGAAGATATGCGAGGAGAACGGTCTGCATGGCATAGACCTGTCATCCTACAACTATCTGTTGAAAGATTTCTATAAAGGAGGTAGCCACGAAGTGACGCTGAATGAGAATATGGACAGCAGTCTGTTTGACGAAACCTTCATCGTCTTCGAAATCGACAGTATCAAAGATGATCCACTGCTCTTTCCACTGGTGACACTCATCATCATGGACGTGTTCCTGCAGAAGATGCGCATCAAGAAGAACAGAAAGATGCTCATCATCGAGGAGGCATGGAAGGCCATCGCCTCGCCCATGATGGCGGAATACATAAAATATCTGTATAAGACCGCCAGAAAATTCTGGGCTAGCGTGGGTGTGGTAACACAGGAGATACAGGATATCATCGGAAGTGAGATAGTGAAGGAGGCCATCATCAACAACTCGGATGTGGTAATGCTGCTCGACCAGAGCAAGTTCAAGGAACGCTTTGATACCATCAAGGCAATACTCGGTTTGACCGATGTGGACTGCAAGAAAATATTCACCATCAACCGCCTGGAGAACAAGGAAGGACGCAGTTTCTTCCGTGAGGTCTTTATCAGACGAGGACAGACCAGCAATGTGTATGGTGTGGAAGAGCCGCATGAGTGCTATATGACCTACACCACGGAACGAGCGGAGAAGGAAGCATTGAAGCTATACAAGCGAGAGTTGAAATGCAATCATCAACAAGCCATCGAAGCCTATTGTAGAGATTGGGATGCAAGTGGTATCAGCAAGAGCCTCGCCTTTGCACAAAAAGTAAATCAGGCAGGAAGAGTGTTGAGGTTAAGTAACACAAACAAATAAACATTGAAAGATAGAAGATGAAAAGAATTAATATTGTTGGGTTTATAGATTTCCATCGTGAAGAATGGGATATACGTCCGAGCATGGTGGAGAAAACACGTCAGGCTTTCCATGATTCAGAATTATGGACATATAAAGACCTGTGTGCTTGTACAGAGAAACAACTGTTGAAAATACGACATGTAACACCAGAGTTGGTGGAGCATGTCAAAGAAACTCTAGAAGACGTAGGACTACATCTTGGCATGACAGAAAAAGAGTTGGATGCCTATCATGATGCAGAATATGATGCAAGACATCAAAGTGTAGAATTCAAAAGAAAATCCGAGGAAGATATAGCGGAAAATGAAGCTAAAGAAGCTACATCTTTTGCCGATACGGATGGTATGCAGAAGAAAGAGACAGAACCATTGCAAGAAACAGAGGCAAAGCATAAGGAGGAATTTGATGCTCGAAAAGCCTATAACCATGCAATGTCAAGAATACTGTGTGATCGATGCCAAATGCTGAGAGGCGACGACTTGAGTTTATGCGACACCAGTTGGTGATGTCGGTATTGGAGCAGCAGAGTTGGCTGATGAAAACAATCTGTTCCTTCAACTATCGTGTGAAAGTGGCTATGCAGAAAGCTAACTATATCATGCAAGAGTACAGACACGACATGGGACTACGTTCCACTGTCTATCAGCATCTGGAGTATGATGGAAAAATTAAAGAACTTGAAGCATAATCCACAAGATTGAGCAAAAAACACTAACATTTTAGTGTAAGGATTTGGTAATAACAAAAGAAAGACAGGTAAGGAAAATGAAACGACTTCTATCCATCATAATGCTGATAGTCTGTGTGTTGGTAAAGGCTGACGCACAGTACTACAGCGTAAACTATGACAAGCAGACGGTGGCTGCTATGGCTGCTGCCTCGGAACAGAAGCCGTGGCAGAAGCATATTACAACGAGCAGGTGCAGAACATCTTGAAGCACTACAATGCTGCGGAAGTGGCGAGTGCCGGTATCTATGCCTCCAAGTTCTTGGAGCGCAAGGCAATGACAGAGTTGGGCATCTGGAACAGTAGCACAGAGAACTACTATTACCGCCGTATCTACAACATGGTGAGCAATAAAATCATGCCGAAGATATGGGCGGTGGCAGGAATGATGCAGAAAAGTCCGCAGACAGCCCTGTATTGGGGAACCTATCTGATGAAGATATGCGAGGACACCAAGAACCTATGCATGCAGTTTGAGAGCGTGGTAACAAATAGTACCCTCACCTTCTCGAACATCGCCTTTCTGCAAATCAACCAGGAGATAGCAGCCATCCTGAAACTATCGGAGATAGGCAACGTGGACTGGAAGAAGATGCTGGATGACCTGTCGAAGGTACCAAGCAACTTCACGGTGGACAATCTGAAAGCCGACATCGACAACCTGTACAAGACAGGAGCCAACCTTGCCGGAGCAGGAATGAGCAATGTAGGCAATGTCCTGTTGCAAAGCAGCCAGTTCAACGAACTCTTCCAAGGTAAGCTCGATACAGCCATCGATATTGTGGATAACTACAGTGAATTGTGGAAAACTATGGATAAAAGCATCGGCAACACCCTGTTGGGAATGATTGGAGGCAAGGATAACGTAGCAGGACTCTTTTCCCTAGCCAACTATAACCTGACCTCGTGGATGACCGACTATTTGGATGAGACAGCAGGAAACTACTATACGCAAAGATGGTATATCGCCCGACGAGACCAAGGAAGGGAAAAACTGTGCGACTATGTGCCTCCAACCGATAACAACAGCATCTTGAAAGGCGACCACTGGTATAGAATCAACACCAAGGATGCCAACTTCTATCCGAACAGCAACCAGAGAGAAGCAATCCTGCAAAACTCGGAGAACCATGCAGGATGGTCGAGAGCAAAGGTACAGCAGAAGAACAACCAGAAAGACGGCTTTGTCTATAGCATCAACTACTGGATGGACAGTTATATCATCAGCAGCAAGAAAAAAGGACAGAAACAGAAGGCATACGCCTATGAGATACAGGTGTACAAGAGTTGGAACAAAACAGAAGAAGTGTATGAGGCCGTCTTCGACTCCTATTCGATGGACTTGAACACCTTCAAGGCACAACTGCAAGCCCGGTTGAGTGAATGGAACGACAACGAGGAAGGCTATACCTATTATATAGGCAGTGGCGCACGCAACTACTATCAGGCCACCGATGCCGCCAAGCTGAAGGGATGCGAGAGCGTGACCATCAGCGTGACCTGCAGTGACGGTGTGCAGTTGGGGCAAGGAACCACACAATACAAGTGCAAGGGATGTGGCGGTTCGCTGAATGACCACAGCAAGAAATGCGCTATGACAACATCGGTGACAGAGAACGACCTCGACTTATCAGACCTGTATAAGCAAAGAGCAGGAAGCCAGTGCCAAGGTAGATGCCCTGCAATCACAAATCAGTCAGTTGGAGAAAGAGAACAAGTCACTAGTCAAACAGATCGCCAATGCGAGTATGGACGATGCTGCCAAGTATCGGGAGCAATACAACAAGAACAAGACCGCCATTGAGCAGTTGAGCAAAGAGCTGGCAGCATGGCAACAGAAGCAAAAGGAAATAGAAGAAGCCAAGGCAGAAGCAGGAAAGGACAATGACGTGGCGACGGATGACTACTATCGCATACCAGCCATCATGAGCGACTGCAAGAGTGCCTATAACCTAAGTTGGCAAGGAGAAGGAACATGGAGTGGTTATACATATATAAGAAAAGCCACCATGCCCAACATCAACGGCATCATCACCTTCAAGGCAACATTGAAGATAGCCAGAAAGCCGAAATACCTTCTTGGCATCAAGATACACAGAGCCATTATGCAAATCAGTTGGGAACTGACATCGGAATACACCAACACCTCGGTGGTGGATGTGATAACGCTTGATGCCAGCAAGACGGAGCAGGAAAAGGCCAACGAGGTGAACAAGCGCATATCGGAAATAGCACAGGAATATCCGTCGTGCAAGATAACCACCGAATATGCCAAGAGCGCACCCGTGGAAGACAATACCACAGATGATACCTATCATCTGTTATGGTCGAGTGACAGACTGGAGATAGCCAGAGAGGTAGACAGCAGAATCACGAAGATATATGCCGACCTGGTGTCGTTGGAAAAGATGATGCACTATAAGCGCAACATCATCGATGTGCTGATGGACATAGCTCCCCATATCAATGCCGATGAAGGAAGACGGTTGACACTGGTGGAGAAATGCAAGAAACGCTGGTTAAGGAAAGCAGCGAACACCAAGCATTCGGATGACTATCACGGAAAATTCAATGATGAAGACAATGAAAATGAGAAATAGAAAAGAATACAAGGCTGATGCAGCGGAGCAAAGATTGAGCATTGTGAGGACATTGCTGATAGCAATCATGTTCCTCGCCCTCCCCTCTAAAACATTCGCGCAATGGGGATTTGATGTGAGCAGTGTAGAAGCATACATCAATGACCACAAGAAACAGCGAAGTCTGCTGCTTGCAAGAAGCACCTTGGAGTACAGCAACAAGCTGCTGCACAGCTACAGCAATGATGCGACCAAGGCATATAAGGAACTGAACGTGGATCTGGATAAGTACACCAGGGCGTTCGATGTGATAGACGTGCTGTACCAGAGTCTCAGAACCAGTCTGAATGTATATTCCACCTACGAGGGTGTGAGCGACAGAATTTCGGACTACAAGAAGCTGTTGGATGACTACAACCAAAAAGTCATCAAACGAAAGCGCATCTCGATTGCCGACACCCTACTGATAGGCATCAACAAGCGAGCCATAGAGAACATCGCCAAGGAAGGAGAATACCTGTACAAGAGCGTGAGCGACCTGGTGCTGTATGCCACAGGAGCAGCAGCATGTTCGACGGCAGACCTGCTAGTGGTGCTGGAAAGCATCAATACCTCGCTCGACAACATAGAGAAGCATCTGAACAAAAGCTACTTTGAGTCGTGGCGGTATATCCAAGTGCGCATCGGCTATTGGAAAGAAAAGGTGTATCGGACCAAGAGCAAGCAACAAATACTAGAGGATGCCTTCGGGCGGTGGCGAGTGGCAGGAAAACTTGAAAAATAATTCCTATATATAATATATATAATAAGGTGTAGATATGGACAGAAAGAAGATAAAGGCAGTAGCCGTCATGATGATGTTGGGCATAGCCATGACAGGCAAAGCCCAAAGTGGTGTGACATACAACCACGACAGTGCGAAGAAGAACCAGATAACGGTGATGGAAACCGGTAGTGGTAGCCTATCGCCAACGGAGTACTACCAGTTGCTGCATAGCAGCTACATGAAATCAGCTGCAAGCAAGAACAAACTCGGTTATCGTACCACGGCAGGTATAGGAGCCTATAATCAGGTGGAATATGCTGAAGCTATCGACTCTGCCCTGACCAAGAGAGCGGAGATAGAAGCACTGAACATGGCAGACCGACAGGTGGATCTGGCATGGAAGGTGGAAGGAAGCAAGATAAACAGCAAGATGGATGCCTTCAAGAAGAACATCGACCGCATCCTGCCTGTAGGCGGATCCATCGGTGACAAGCAACGCTGGACAGAATACTATCATGTCTATGAGACAGCCATCAAAGCCACCAAGAATGCCTATATGCCCAATGCCAAGCGCAAGAAGATGTATCTGCAGATTTACGCAGATGTGGCGAAACAGAATGAGACACTGGTGAAGCAACTGGTGCAGATGTCGAATGCCAACAAGACCAAGGAACTGTTGACAGCAAACGGCAACTACCAGACTGCCAACAAACGAAGCATCATCAGCAGTGCATCCAGCAAATGGCGAGAGGCAGGAATGACAGTGAGAAACGACACATCATCAGATGGAGACCATAATGGTTCAGATGATGATGACAATGAATTGACAGTAAACAGATAAAAAGATATGGCAGACAACAGCAGCATATTATCCGACTTCGGCATCAATATCCTGGAAGAAGAGATTGATGACGTGATATTCCAGACCAACGAGTTTCTGTGTGATGCTACTTTTACAGGCTCAAACGGACCTTTTTGGTGGGTTGTACAGATGTGTATGGCATTAGCCGCCCTCTTCTCTATCGTCGTGGCAGCGAACATGGCCTACAAGATGATGGTGAAGCATGAGCCACTGGATGTGATGAAACTATTCAAGCCACTGGTGATAAGTATCATCCTATGTTGGTG
>VOFI01001086.1_pt1 | contig 56001 bp, 47 predicted proteins | sample 5384131 | NCBI WGS metagenome assembly VOFI01 (sample SAMN12384728, study PRJNA508395) | human gut metagenome | isolation source: healthy gut H | host: Homo sapiens
GAATCGGAAATTTTGATGTATATGGCGCATATTCACAAGTAGGCGCAAAAACATACGGAGGTTCAACCGCATTCTACAATTCAGGTTTGGTAAACACTGGATTACGTTGGGAACAAAGTCAGTCATTTGAAGCAGGACTTGACATCGGATTCTTAAATAATCGTTTGAGCTTTATCCTCGACTATTATAACCGTACTACAAAGGATTTGTTAACCAAACAAGCTCTTCCGGGATATACCGGTTTCACGGAAATCATGACCAATATGGGAACTCTGCGTAATTATGGTTTTGAAATGGAAGTCAGAGCTAATATTCTGAATAATCCGAAAGGGTTAACATGGGATGTAACAGCCAACCTGTCTTCTGTTGCAAATAAGATCGTAAAATTGCCCTACAATGGTAATCCCAATAATCGTGTTGGTGGTTATGAAGTAGCAACCGGACGTAAAAAAGCCGATGGAACAGATGAAACCAAATGGATCGCCGGTCGTCAGGAAGGTGGTAAACTGGGAGAACTAGTTGCCTATAAACAAAACCACATATTCAAAGATTGGGATGATGTAAAAAAATATGCCAATAATCGTATCGATGAGGTAGCCAACTTATATGGTCCGGGACTTGCAGCCCAATATGCCGGAAAAGAGGGATGGCAACCTATCGAACCGGGTGATGTTTGCTGGGAAGACATTAATGGCGATGGTGTTATTAATGGATACGACCGTCAAGTAGTAGGAAATATATTCCCAAAAGTTACCGGTGGATTCTCTACTACATTGGGTTATAAAAACCTCTCTTTATATGCCCGTTTCGATTATGCTTTAGGACATACGATTTATAATGACCTTGCAGCACGTTCATTGGGGCAATATCAAGGTTCGTTCAACATCATTAAAGAAGTTAAAAAAACATGGAGTGAAACAAATACCGATACTGATCTGCCTGCATTCTATTATGCCGACCAGTTAAGTAAGAAGAATATAACACGTTCAAATAATGGTCTTACGGCTATTGACAATAACAGTTCACGTTTCTATGAAAAAGGTGACTATTTGGCCCTTCGTGAACTGACATTGAACTATAATCTGCCTAAAACATGGATTAGTAAAGTAGGCATGACAGATGCCTCAGTTTATGTAACAGGTCAGAATCTATTCTATATCACCGGATACACAGGCGTTTCACCTGAACCGGCTGTAGATACGACTTATGGCCGTGGAATAGATAACGGCCGTTATCCTACTCCGAGAACAGTTTTATTCGGTTTGTCAGTGACATTCTAATTATATATGACTAATACAAATAGCATTATGAAGAAAATATTTACATATATGTTAGCAGGGCTTTCTCTCCTGCTGTTTTCAAGATGTGATGCGCTGGATATTGATCCTACCAGTTCTATTGCAGATAGTAATTACTGGAAGACAGAGGCCCAGTTCAGCACTTTTAATGTGGGGTTGCACGCATTGCTTAGAGAATGCAGCTTTAACTTTTTCTTGTTAGGTGAGCCTCGTGCAGATATTTACGGAGATGTTCCTTTCGGAGGAGAAGCAACTCAAGGTATGGAGCGTCTGCCTTTCAATACAATCAATAAAGAGAATACAGGAATAAGCAACTTCGCAGGAATGTACAAAGTGATCAATCAGATCAATCTGATGATAGCCAAAACAAAGGAAACGACAGTACTCTCCGAAGCTGGTAAAAACTATTACTTAGGCGAAGCTTATGGAATGCGTGCTTATCTTTATTTCCATTTGCTACGCTCTTGGGGGAGATGTTATCCTCTATCTTGACTATACGAATGGGGCTTCTTTGGATTTAAAGCAATCTATCAAAAGCAGCTTCTCCTGCGGAGGAGGTGATGAAACAAATCAAAGAAGACATTACAGCGTCCGAAAAAGGATTTGGCAGCGATTATTCTTTCAAATATGGCAGATATTACTGGTCGATGGCTGCTACACAGATGTTAAAAGGTGAGGTTTATTTATGGAGTGGTCGCCAAATGGGTGGCGGTACAGCCGACTATACTACAGCCAAAACTGCTTTGCAATCAATTGTCAGCAATGCAAATGTTAGTTTGCAAGATGATTTCTCAAAAGTATTTGCTTATAACAATAAAGACAACTCTGAAATCATTTTCTCAATACGTAACGCTAAAGACGAGTATAATATGTGGGACGATAAATTCAGACAGAACCTGGTGCCCCAACAAGCATATATGACCTCTACTTATTGCAATAAAGAGGGAGTGTCATTTAAAGATTTGCCCGAAGGACAATTGAACGGCTTGATTCGTCTACAGATAAGATATGATTTGTACAATAAAGCATTCCGCGATGGAGACACCCGTAAAGATGCTTCTATGACGGCAGTCTACCAGAAACAACAGGATGGTACAGTTAAATATATTGCTCCATTTTGTAATAAATACCAGGGAGTTCTACTTGATGGAGCTTCACAACGTAGCTTCTTGAATGATTATCCAATCTACCGATATGCCGACTGCCTGTTATTGCTTGCTGAAGCTAAAGCATTGTTGGGTGAGGATCCGACTGCCGAAATTAATCAGGTCCGTGAACGTGCTTATGGAAAAGAATTCTTTGAAACCAACAAAGCTACATTGGCTTATCCCAATGATAAAGGAGACTTCTATACAGATAATAAATATATGTCCGGCGACGAAGATCCTTTGGAAGCTATTTTGAAAGAACGTATGCGTGAGTTTATGTTTGAGGGAAAACGTTGGTATGACTTAAGATTGCTTGGTGCAGACTATGTGACTAAACGTACTTCAGCCGTTGCTACCCGCTTATTATGGCCGATCAACGAAAGTGTATTGACAGATAATCCGGCATTAAAACAAACTCCGGGATATCAGAATTGATTATCAAGCATATCAACTTATCAGATATGACTGAAAAAAGAAGCTGCCTCCAAGAGTATTGGGGCAGCTTCTACATGTAATAAATAATCGTATTTAAAACCTATTGACTAAGTTTTATTTTTCATATCCGGGGGTCTGTTTCAGCAAGGGATTGACACTCATGACATCTACATCAATAGGCCATAACAGCTTGTATTCTTCACTCGGATCCAAAATCGATTTGTCTGCCGGATAATTAGCCGTAGCAGAAAATGCCAGAGACTTACCGTTGGCATCATGCATACGAACCACATCAAACCAACGTTTACCTTCCCAAACAAACTCTTTATCACGTTCATGGAGAATGGCTAATTCGTTTTCCGCATAATTTCCTTCAGTATATTTATTAGCTTCATAATCGGAGCCATATGCACGTTTACGTACTTCGTTGATATAGCCGGCACATGGATTTCCAAGACCATTTTCGACTTCAGCCATCATTAACAGAGCATCAGCATAACGATAGACAATGAAATCGGTATCGTAAATACGGTTATTATTTGAATTGATAGAACCGATAGCTTTCTGCATGACGCAGCCAAAACCTTCCTTGTTCTTTTTAGTATAATACTCTAAGAATGTCGCATCACGGCGAGTATCTTTTTCATCGTAACTTTTCCAGAAATCTTCTGTGTATTCATGGCGGAAAACGCCACCTGTGCCTTTCAGATTTAATGTATCTGTTTCGATTTTCTTGTCATCGCGACCGTAAACCTGTCCAATGAACACTGCATCCTGATAAAGAAACATACCTCCCCAATTGGTTGCCTCACCATCTGCAAAATGTAAAGTGAAAATAACCTCAGCATTGTTTCTATTGGAAGTACTGAACACATCACTAAACTTATTCAATAGCTGGAATTTACCAATTATCCCATTTAAGGCGTTTTTGGCGATCTCCAAATCAGATTTTCCGGAAGCAGTATAACCATTAATGGAAACTTTGCAGCCCATATAGATTTCGGCTTTTTAACATTAAGGTTGCAGCTTTGGACCACATTGTTTTATCATGCTTGTTATTTATTTCCGTTGTGCCAAAATAACTTTCTGATTTTCCGATATCTTCTTTTATGAAAGATAAAGTAGCTTCCGGGGTAGCACGTTCAACGTAGAATTTGTCTGCGGTAACTTTACCATCCAACAACTCCACAGTTGTGACTATAGGTACACCACCATAAGTTTTATAAAGCATAAAATAATAAAGTGCTCTCAAACCGTATGCCTGTCCTAAGTAGGTTTTTCTATCTGCTTCACTTAGGAAAGCACACTCATTTTCAACTTTTTGAATAAAGTGATTTACTTGCATAATAGGACTGTATAGTCCAAACCAGTTAGTGAATCCCGGATTATCTTGACTTAAGGTATTGGTACGCAGTATAGCGTAGTCCAAACTCGTATTTTGAGAAGAGCTACCAACGCGTTGTGTACCACCACGCAGTTCTCCCAAGCAATAAAACATGTTATAGTTTCCCTCTCAATTGAGAGTGCATTCCGTACATGAATCCTTCTACCTGGGCTTCATTATTCCAGTAATTACCACTTCCGAAATAATCTTCGGGAGCAAGGTCCAACGCATCACATGACGTATAAAGAACAGATGATATCCCGCAAATAAGGAAATGATATATATTATTTTTTTCATAATTTATATTTTTATATTTAGAAAGAAACATTAATACCAAAAATCACTGTGCGAGGCAATGGATATCCTCCATTATTATCAGGTTTTTCGGGTGAGAATAAGTGCTTTGCTTCTGTCAAATAACCTAAATTCTGACCTGTTATTGAAAGTTCTACATTAGATAACTTAGCTTTCTGAACCAATATTGAAGGCAATTTATATGACAGTGATAATTCGCGTAATGCTATATAGTTTCCATTATAGGCAAACATGGATGAACTACGGCAATAATTACGTTTACCCAATTGATCGGCCCATACATAAGTCGGATATTTAGCATTCGGATTTTCCGGAGTCCATGTGTTTTTGGTCTCCTCAATAGTATTGTATGTACCTTGAGCACATGACATGATCCACATCGTTTTCCAGTCTACAGCAGTGAATCCCAATGCATAGTCGAAACGTGCCGACAAGGTAAGGTCCTTCCAACTTACAGTTGTATTGATACCACCGGTCCATTTAGGCACAGTATTTCCAACCTTTACCATGTCATAATTGTCAATGACTCCATCGTTATTAACATCTTTCCATTTTACGTCACCCGGCTGAATGGGAAGAGCATTCGACTTCTGAGAATCTGTCAGTTTATTGTAACCTTCAGTGCCACCATACAGAGGACGGCCGCTAGAACCATTGTTACCTGTTGTCAAATCAATCAGATTAGCGGGTATTTCATCTTGAGATTTGTACAGTCCTTCTGCAACAAACATGTAGAGATCACCCGGACGTTGGCCCTCCTGGTATCCTCCGACCCATTTCTTTTCATCTCCGTTTCCTGTATAAACTTGATAAGCACTCTGACGATTTCTTTCAAGTCCGTTATCCGGCAAAGAAACAACCTTGTTTTTGTTCAAAGCACCATTCCAGTTTAAATTCCATTTCCAGTCCTTAGCATCAATAATCCGGAAACCTAATTCAAACTCAAAACCTTGATTCTGGAACTCACCATTGTTTGAAGTAACCGAACTTACACCTGAAGTGGAAGGAACTGTGATATTAGCATATTTATCACTGGTCAGACGATTGTAATAAGTTAAATTGGCATTGATTCGATTTTCTAAGAAGCCCATATCCAGACCTACTTCAAAAGTTCTCGATTTTTCCCACATCAAATAGGGATTAGGAATACTACTCAACAAGAAACCGGTTGAACCATTATAACGATTACTTCCATAAGCACCTTGCACTGTATAGTTACCAACAAAGTTCTTGTTTACATTACCATTTAAACCAAAGCTGGCGCGTAATTTACCAAATGAAAGAATAGATGCTGTATTCTTCATAAATTCTTCTTTACTGAATACCCAACCGGCTGATACCCCCGGGAACACTCCCCAGCGGTTCTCTTCGGCCAGTTTTGAATATCCGTCACGTCTCAAAACCAAAGAAAGTAGGTACTTGGATTGGTAGTCATAATTAACGCGTCCAAAGAATGACATAATGCGTTGACGAGAATGTGAAGAGTCTATGGAACGCTTACCTTCCTCTTTGGAAGTGTATTCCAAATCCATAAAGTCATCAGTGGGAGCCCCGGAACCAGAAGCGCTAAATCCTTTACTGTATGAATCATAGTACTCAAAACCAACCATTGCATCCAAGAAGTTATCTTTGTTGATCTGATAATTATAGTTCAACACTGCATTATATGTTTGGTCAAGAGTGCGTGCGTATGAAGCAGAAGTAGAATGAGATGTAATCAAATTACCGGGAGAACTCAAATAATCTTTATTGAAAGCTTCTGTTTTTTCTTCAGAATAATACCAAATAGCCCCTAATTTCAATGATAGACCTTTCATGAAATCGATTGTGAAAGACTGATTCATTGTAAACTTATCCGTATTATTATCACGGACAAACTGCTTGAAATTGTATTGCTGATTACCATCACCGGAGTTCGGGCCTAACAACATATCACCATCTGCATTGTAGCCCCGGAACGTAGGAGGTAATGAAAGACAGCGTGAGAAATAGTTTGCTTCAGCTGTTTGTGATGCAGGAAGTCCATTCCAAGTCGCATCCGCAAAATTGAAACTTGAATTAGAAGTCAACCATTCTTTAAGTTTATAATCTGCGTTAAAAGTAAAAGGTGATTCGTTGGTACCAGTTTCCCACTGCCGTACCTTCACTTTTATTGTAACCTAAACCTGCATAATAGTTACCTTTATCATTACCACCACTGACACTCAAGTTATAATCTTGAGAGAATGATGGGGTATTGATATTGAAGTCGGCAATATTGGTGTTTTTATAGATAATTTTATCACCATATATCGGATCTATCATGGTTTGCCATCCCTGATCAAGCAGGAATGATAAATTATCCGAATATAGCATCGGACTCCATATAGCGGAGCTTGTCTTATTTCCGTCTAATGGCGTTACACCATCTTTGTCAAAATACAGGTTACCTGTTCCGTAAGGAGTTGCAGTCGTTAGTCCACTTAAAGAAGACCATCCTTTTATGCCGGCACCGTCCGGATGTTTCATATCTCCAACGTAAGCATTCATATAACCTGTACGCATCCAATAAAGATAATCGCCGGCATTCATAAAGTTATAGGAATCTTTGAAATAGTTTAAACCAAACTTAGCTTTCAGATTCACCTCTGCTCTACCAGATTTACCACGTTTGGTTGTTACAAGTACTACACCGTCATTTGCACGTGCACCGTAGATAGCTGTTGCACCGGCATCTTTCAAAACTTCCATAGATTCAATGTCATCAGGATTAATATCGCTTAAAGAAGAACGTACCTGACCATCAATTAAAATAAGTGGAGAACCAGAACCGTCAAAGTTTGTACCACCACGAAGTACTAAGGTTGGAGCACTGCCCGGATTACCGGAAGTTTGGCTTACTGACAAACCCGCTACAGCACCCGAAAGAGCTTGAGCCGGATTAGTAAACATACCTTGTTTCAAGGTCTCTTCTTTTACTTTAGCGATAGAGTTTGTCACTTTCGTACGCAGCTGTTTGCCACCGTAACCTGTTACAACAACTTCCTCCAACATTTCAGAGTCTTCTTTCAGCTGAATATTGAAAGAACCTTTACCTTTCACATCGATTGTCTGAGGTTGATACCCAACAAAAGAAACTTTGATCTTTCCGTTAGGATCGACCATTAATGTAAACTTACCGTCAATGTCAGTAATCACACCATTGGTGGTACCGACCTCGACAACACTTGCTCCGATGACTGATTCACCGCTAGCATCCGTAACCACACCTGTGATTGATTTCTTTTGTGCCATGGCTCCAAGAGAACATAAAATGCACAAAATCAAGAAGATGGTTTTCTTCATAAGTATTGCTTTTTGAGTTAATAATAAAGATGTTTATATGTGTTTTTGGTTATTTGAACTAAGTTCTATCGGTACTTGGTATTTTCATTACCTAAATAATAAATGAAAAAGGTTAAATTTATTATTTCTTTTCATTTATATACTATCAAACCGTTGCAAAAATATATATATTATATTAAAAACTCACAAGCATATTTTAAATATATTTTTATATAGACGAAATAATATTGAAAAACTAAGATAATCCACTTGGGAATTTCACAAAAGATTGTTTATGGGGGTATCCTCTCTCATATAATATTGATTTCTTATATTATATATATAGCGATTCACCTTAGAATAGGTATATGTAATATATTATTGTTTTAAAATACTATTGGACTGACTTGAAAAGGGCGAAAGGATATATTCAAAACCTTATTATATGTTATAAGGTGTTTCTTTGTGTTGAAATATAGATAACTCTTTTTGGCTTATTGAAAAGTAGATTTTAGAGGAATTGGGACGAGAAAAAAATATTTATTGCTTCACTACTTTTTCACCATTATTAATTCATAAGTGTTTTTTTACTAAAAATACCATGTTGTTTTGATTCACTATTAAGATGTAATGACTTGTATTATAGCCAATTATATTTTATCTTGATTCTGTATTTACTATTTAAAAAGCTTAAGTACCGATAGGACTGTACTCATTTTCAGGTATTTATATTTATGGAGTTTAGAAGAGATAATTTTCCTTTTTTATTAACTAAAAATCAATTTATGAAAAAAGTCCTTTTTATTTTGTTGGGCTGTTTGCTATCGTTTAATGTGATGGCACAGGTAAAGGCGATTTCGGGACTGGTAACAGATGTTACCGGGGAGCCCGTTATTGGGGCAAGTGTTGTAGAAGTGGGAACCACTAATGGAGTAATTACTGATTTAAACGGTAAGTTCTCGTTAAAGGTGGCACCTAATTCACAATTCTTGGTGAGCTATATTGGTTACAAGCAACAAACAATTAAAGTTGGCTCTGAAAGCACTTATAATATTGTGCTGAAAGAGGATGCGGAGGTTTTGGATGAAGTTGTTGTAGTCGGTTATGGTTCGCAAAAGAAGGTGAACGTTACAGGGGCTGTAGGAATGGTTGGTGCTGAAGCGTTGGAAGCGCGTCCGGTAGCAAATGCTTCACAAGCATTGCAGGGTGTTGTTCCCGGCTTGAACCTTACTGTTGGTAATAACGGTGGCGCCCTTGATGGAACGTTAAACATGAATATTCGTGGAGCCGGAACGATTGGTGATGGATCGGGTTCATCCCCACTGGTTTTGATTGATGGCATTGAGGGGGATCTGAATACTGTCAATCCCAATGATATCGAATCTGTTTCGGTATTGAAGGATGCTGCATCCGCTTCTATTTATGGTGCAAGAGCTTCATTCGGTGTAATTCTTGTAACAACGAAGAGTGGTAAGAGCGGTAAGACCAATGTGTCATATAGCGGTAGTGCTCGTTTCTCAGACGCTATTGGTGTACCGGATATTATGGATTCTTACACTTTTGCTCAGTACTTCAATCGTGCTTCTGCCAATAAGGGTGGTGGTGACATTTTTGCCCCTGCTGTAATGGAGCGTATCAAAGCTTATCAAGAGGGAACGCTGAAAGCTACTACTGTTGATAATGGAGCAGGCATTTGGCAAAAATGGGCTAACGCGAATGGAGATACGGATTGGTTTGAAGAATTCTATGATCATTGGGCACCATCTCAGGAGCATAATCTTAGTATTAATGGTGGTACGGATAAGACTCAATACCTGATCAGCGGAAGTTTCCTGGATCAGAAAGGTTTGATGCGTCATGGAAAAGACAAATTTCAACGCTACACGCTGAACGGTAAGATTACAACGGCTGTCACTGATTGGTTTAAGGTGACATATTCTACTAAATGGACCCGTGAGGATTTTGAGCGTCCTTCTTATCTGACCGGAAACTTTTTTTCCATAACTTAGCTCGTAAATGGCCTGTACATCCGGCTTATGATCCGAATGGATTCCCTATGGATGAGGGTGAAGTGGAGCAGATGGAAAATGGTGGAAAGCAAAACAGTCAGAAAGATTTTTATACGAATCAGTTGCAACTGGTTTTCGAACCTATTAAAAACTGGAAAATCAATCTTGACGGTAGTGTACAGTACCACTACTCAATATCAGCATTGGGAAGTATTGCCTGTTTATGCTTATAATGTAGCCGGAGATCCTTATTATACAGTGTGGGATATGGGATATGGTTCTTATGCGGCAGGTTCTTCTCAGTGAATGAATATAGTTGGAAGGAAAATTATTATACTACAAATATTTATTCGGATTATTTCAAAGCAGTTCGATAACGGACATTATTTTAAAGTGATGGCCGGTTTTAATGCAGAGCTCTATAAAACCAGAAACATTACGGCTGAAAAAATACTTTGATTACCCCGGGGGTACCTACTATTAATACGGCAACTGATGATCCGCAGGCTTATGGTGGTTATGCTGACAACTCAGTAGCCGGTTTCTTTGCGCGTGTAAACTGGAGTTATAAAGACCGTTATATGTTTGAGGCTAATGGTCGATATGATGGTTCTTCCCGCTTCGTAGGAAAAGAACGTTGGGGATTCTTCCCATCATTCTCTGCCGGTTGGAATATTGCTCGCGAACCATTCATGGAGAGCTTTGCTGAAAAAAAATTAATATGGGAAGTTTAAAGTTGAGAGCTTCTTGGGGCAGCTGGGTAATACGAATACCAATGATGCATGGTATCCATTTTATCAAACGATGCCTGTAGGGTCTAATTACGGTTGGCTAGTAAATGGCGAACGTCCTAACTATGCTACAAATCGGGTATTGTCAGCTCTAAGAAAACTTGGGAGACAGTGGAGACTTGGGATGTCGGTTTGGATTGGTCTTTCTTCAATAACCGTTTATCCGGTTCATTCGACTATTTCGTACGTTATACTTATGATATGATCGGCCCGGCTCCCGAACTTTCAAGTTTGTTGGGAACTTCAGTTCCGAAGATTAACAACTCGGACATGAAATCGTATGGTTTTGAGTTGGAGGTAAATTGGAGAGATCGGATCGGTGAAGTTTCTTATGGAGCAAAATTTGTACTTTCTGATGACCAACAGAAGATTCTGCGCTATCCGAATGACTCGTATGATGTAGGTTCGTATTATAAAGGTGAACATTTGAACGATATTTGGGGATTGACAACAATCGGTATTGCTAAATCACAGGAAGAGATGGATGCTCATTTGGCAAAAGTCGATCAATCTTCTGTTGGAACCAATTGGGGTGTCGGTGATATTATGTATGCCGATTTGGATGGTGACGGAAAAATCAGTAACGGAACCAATAAATTAGGAGATACGGGCGATTATCGTATTATCGGTAATTCGACTCCTCGTTTTAAATATGGTATTACACTGGATGCTGCCTGGAAAGGATTCGATTTCAGCATTTTTATGCAGGGGATCGGAAAACGTGACCTATGGCTGGACGGATGTTATTTCTGGGGAGCCAACGGACAAGGAAATGAGTGGCAGTCTACCGGCTTTGCCGAACATTGGGATTTCTTCCGTCCGGAGGGTGACCCGTTAGGTGCTAATTTGAATTCATATTATCCGCGCGTCAACTTTAGTGGGGATCGTAATACCAAGGTTCAGACGCGTTATTTACAGAATGGGGCATATCTGCGTTTGAAGAATGTTCAGTTGGGTTATACATTGCCTCGGGTATGGACAGAGAAAGCCGGAATATCTTCTGTACGTGTATATGTTTCGGGTGATAACCTGGCAACTATAACCAGTCTTTCTAAGATTTTCGATCCGGAAGCTACCGGAAGTTTGGCCGGAACAGGATCCGGTAAGTTGTATCCTTTGCAAAGAGTGATATCTGTTGGTGTTAACGTTAATTTTTAAATTGAAGTATTATGAAGCTTAAAATAAAAAATCTGTTTGTACAAGCATGTTTTGTTGCGGGAGGGGTAATGGCGCTCACGTCCTGTAATGACTTTCTTGATAGAGAACCTCTTTCTTCTGTCACACCGGAAGTCTACTTTCAAACGGTGGATCACTTTGCCGCTTATTCCATAGCGAGGTATCAAAACTATTTTCCTTCGCATGGTGGTTATGGAGCAGGTATAGCGAATAACGATGGTGGAACGGATAATATGGTGGCCGGAGGGCGTAGTAGTCGCTATGTAAAAGGGCTTTGGAAAGTTCCTTCCAGTGATGGTAACTGGAGTTTCAGCAATATCCGTTATTGCAACTACTTCTTTGAGAATGCTGTGCCTAAATATGAAGCGGGTGAGGTTGCCGGAGCAGATGCCGATATTCGTCATTATATTGGCGAAATGCATCTGATGCGTGCTCTTGTGTACTATAATTTATTGCGTACTTACGGTGACTTTCCGATCGTAACAGAGGTTTTGCCCGATGACAAAACGGTGCTGATGGAAAAAGGTGTCCGCCAACCTCGTAATCTGGTTGCCCGCTTTATCCTGAAAGATTTGGATGATGCTGCCAATATGATGTACAGTAAGGGATTTAAAAAATAATACCCGTTTGAATCGTGAGACAGCTTTGCTGATTAAATCCCGGGTGGCACTGTATGAAGCTTCTTTTGAAAGATACCACAAGGGTACAGGGCGTGTACCGGGAGATGATAACTGGCCGGGAAAGAAAGTACATTCTAATTTCTCATTGGATGTAGAAGCTGAGGTTGACTTCTTCTTGACAGAAGCCATGAAAGCAGCGGAAGAAGTTGCAGATAAAATAACTTTGACCCCTAATACAAAGGTTGAAGATCCTGCTAGTCCTTCTATTACATCCGGATGGAATCCTTATTTTGAAATGTATGCCAATGTTGATTTAAGCGGCTATGACGAAGTGTTGTTCTGGCGTCAGTATGCAAAAACCGGTAGTTTCTCTATCATGCATGGCACCCCGGCATGGATTGCGTCCGGTTCTAATCATGGCTTGTTGAAAAGCTATGTTGAAAGCTTCTTGATGCAGGATGGTCTGCCTTGGTATGCGGCCAGTAGCGCAGCACCTTATAAGGGGATGCTACATTGGATGATGTGAAGGCTAATCGCGATAACCGTCTTCAGTTGTTTATGTTTGGTGAAAGCAATTTTGTACCAGTATATTCGACCGAGGAACCGGGCACTGTGAAAATGTTTGCTCCGCATCCTGTATCTAACCGTGAAGAGATGAGAGACCAGACAGGATATCGTATTCGTAAATATGCCAGCTTTGATATGGCACAGAATGTATGGGGAAAAGCTGAGTCGACTACCGGATGTATTATTTATCGTGGCGTAGAGGCTTATCTGAATTATCTGGAAGCTTATTATATGAAGAATGGTAACGTTACAGGTAAAGCAGCTCAATATTGGAGAGCCGTTCGTGAACGTGCAGGCGTAGATCCTGATTTTACAAAAACAATCAATGCGACCGATTTGAGTCAGGAAACAGATTGGGGTAAATATTCGGGTGGACAAGTTGTAGACGCCACCTTATTAAATATTCGCCGTGAACGTCGTTGCGAATTTATTGGTGAAGGGATGCGTTGGGATGATTTGGTACGTTGGCGTTCAATGGATCATCTGCTGACAAAAAAAATTATATCCCTGAAGGATGTAATTTCTGGGATGAAAAAATGTACAAATCGGCTAATAAAGATGAGAATGGTGCTGAGGTTACATTTAAAGATTCTGGTGAAGAAGGTTCTAATATCTCTTCACGCTCCTTTAAATACCTGCGTCCGTATGCTATTTTGAAAACCAATAATGATGTATACGATGGGTATACCTGGCAGAAGGCACATTATCTCAATCCTGTGCCGGTTCGTGAGATGGAATTGCTGTCTCCGGATGAAAAAGCAGAGACATCTGTATTGTATCAGAATCCTTATTGGTCAACTAAGATTGGGGAAGTGGCTGAAGAATAATTGAGTTTTCAATAGATCACCGAAATAAGATAAAGGAGAGGGATGTTGCTCGAGATAACATCCCTCTCTTTGTTTTTAAATACAATCCAAATCCTGATTGATGGGATAGTCTTCAATGACCGCTTTGAATATGTTTATTTCCGATGGTTTAGTGCTTTGCGTCGAATAGTGTCTTGTTTATTAAATCGACCGTATATAATAAAATATTTAATTAACATAACCGTTATATAATAAAAAATACTATCTTTGCTCCCGATAACATAAATATTAATTAGTCGATACCATGAAAAAAGCCGTAATTCTATTTTCGCTTTTCTGTTTTCTGTGTGCTATACCGGTAGTTCAAGCAGCAGATACCATTTTTGTTCGTGAAACACGTATTCCTATTTTGATAGAAAGGCAGGATAATGTCTTATTCTATCTCCGTTTGGATGCTAAAGAGAGCCAGACCCTGAACGATGTAGTGTTAAACTTGGGTGAAGGAGTGAATCTTTCTGAAATTCAGTCCATAAAGCTTTATTATGGAGGTACTGAAGCATTGCAGGATAGTGGTAAAAAAACGTTTTGCTCCTGTTGGATATATTTCCAGTAACACTCCGGGGAAAACACTTGCCGCCAATCCGTCTTATTCAATCAAAAAATCGGAGGTAACTAATCCCGGTAATCAGGTTGTTCTGAAAGGAGATCAGAAACTGTTTCCCGGAATCAATTATTTCTGGATTAGTTTGCAAATGAAGCCGGGCACTTCGCTTACCAGCAAGGTGACCGCGGATATCGCTTCAATTACTTTGGATGGCAAAAAAGCCCTGTTGGATGTAGTTTCAGAAAATGGGATAGAACACCGTATGGGAGTAGGAGTGCGCCATGCCGGAGACGATAATTCTGCCGCATTCCGTATTCCGGGATTGGTGACTACTAATAAAGGTACGTTACTGGGAGTTTATGATGTACGTTATAACAGTAGTGTTGACTTGCAGGAGCATGTTGATGTTGGTTTAAGCCGCAGTACAGATGGTGGAAAAACTTGGGAAAAAATGCGTTTGCCTTTGGCTTTTGGAGAATTCGGTGGTTTGCCTGCCGGTCAGAATGGGGTAGGAGACCCTTCTATCCTTGTTGATACAAAAACAAATAATGTTTGGGTGGTTGCTGCATGGACACATGGTATGGGTAATCAGCGGGCATGGTGGAGCTCCCATCCGGGTATGGATATGAACCATACAGCACAACTTGTTTTAGCTAAAAGTACAGATGATGGTAAAAACATGGTCTGCACCTATTAATATTACAGAGCAGGTGAAAGATCCTTCTTGGTATTTCTTGTTGCAAGGACCGGGTAGGGGTATCACTATGAGTGACGGTACTTTGGTATTCCCAACTCAGTTTATCGATTCGACACGTGTGCCCAATGCCGGTATTATGTACAGTAAAGATGGTGGCAAGAACTGGAAGATGCACAATTATGCACGTACGAACACCACAGAAGCCCAGGTAGCTGAGGTCGAACCCGGAGTGTTGATGTTGAATATGCGTGATAATCGTGGAGGAAGCCGCGCTGTGGCTATTACAAAAGATTTGGGTAAAACATGGACGGAACATGAATCTTCTCGTAAGGCATTGCCGGAATCTGTTTGTATGGCTAGTTTGATCAGTGTGAAAGCAAAAGATAATGTGTTGGGCAAGGATTTATTGATTTTCTCTAATCCTAATACGACAAAAGGACGCTATAATACTACTATTAAAATAAGTTTGGATGGCGGTGTGACTTGGTCACCCGAACATCAGCTGTTGTTGGATGAAGGCAATAACTGGGGTTATTCTTGCCTCTCTATGATTGATAAAGAGACGATTGGTATTCTTTATGAAAGTAGTGTGGCGCACATGACATTCCAGGCTGTGAAGTTGAAAGACATTATTAAATGAGAGATTTCCCCCATAAACTAAATAAATACCGATGAGAAACAAACAAATTTTTCTTAATCAGTTTCATTATTTACTTATGCACAATTTCTTCGGTTCGGGCAGGTGAATATCACCTGCTCCCGGGTTTCCAAAAGTTTACCCCTTTAGGTTCCAGTTTTGTGCTGGGCAGAACAAAGCTTTCTACTCCGGTGCTTCGGCAAGAGTGGGAAGCTTTTGTTGTTGATAGGGGTGGAGTGATTGATGACAAAGCTCGTGCAAGTATTGAAGTGAAACTGGTACCTTCGTTAGAAGAGGTACCTTTGAACGCAGACGAAGCTTATCGCCTGGTGGTAAATAATGGCAAAGTTACGGTTGAGGCTGTGACGGAGCATGGTGTGTATTGGGCTATGCAGACTTTGGCCCAGCTACAGGATGTACAAAAGAAAAAGGCAACATTCAACGGTTGTTCAATTGTTGACTGGCCTGCTTTCCGAATACGCGGCTTTATGCAGGATGTAGGGCGTACGTATATGTCGATTGAAGAATTGAAACGTGAAATTGCTGTTCTTTCACGATTTAAAATTAATGTTTTTCATTGGCATCTGACTGAAAATCAATCATGGAGATTGCAAAGTAAAATTTTTCCGATGTTGAATGACAGTGTGAACACGACTCGTATGCCGGGTAAATACTATACATTGGAAGAAGCGAAAGATTTAGTCGCTTTTTGTAAAGCGCATAATATACTTTAATTCCGGAATTTGATATGCCGGGGCATAGTGAGGCTTTTGTCCGTACATTCCGTCATGATATGCAGAGCCCGGAAGGAATGAAAATTCTTAAATTGCTGGTAGATGAAGTTTGCGAGACTTTTGATGTACCTTATCTTCATATTGGTACGGATGAAGTTCGATTTACCAATCCAAAGTTTGTTCCGGAAATGGTCGAATATGTCCGTGCCAAAGGAAAGAAAGTCATTTCGTGGAATCCGGGATGGCATTATAAACCTGGCGAGATTGATATGACGCATTTGTGGAGTTATCGTGGAAAAGCCCAAAAAGGTATTCCCGCAATTGATTCTAAGTTTCATTATCTCAATCATTTTGATACTTTTGGCGATATCATTGCATTGTATAACAGCCGTATTTATAATGTTGAGCAAGGAAGTGACGATATTGCAGGGACAATTCTTGCCATCTGGAATGACCGTTACGTAGCTAACGAACGCAATATTATACTTGAGAATAATTTCTATCCTAATATGCTGGCTATTGCTGAACGTGCATGGAAAGGCGGAGGTACAGAATATTTTGATAAGAATGGTACTATCTTACCTTCTGAAGGCTCTCCGGAGTTTAAAGAATTTGCTGATTTTGAGAATCGTATGCTTTGGCATAAAGAGCATACATTTAAGGGATATCCGTTCGCCTATGTAAAACAGACGAATGTAAAATGGAATATTACTGATGCATTTCCTAATGGTGGAGATTTGAATAAAGTCTTTCCTCCGGAACAGGAATTGAAGGATTCTTATTTATATGAAGGAAAAGAGTATGGGGTACACCCTGCCATTGGTGCGGGTATCTATCTTCGTCATGTATGGGGGAAAATGGTACCTACTTTCTATAAAGATCCGCAAGAGAATCATACGGCTTATGCCTATACATGGGTTTACTCTCCGAAAGATCAGGAAGTAGGGCTGTGGGCTGAATTCCAGAATTATGGTCGTTCGGAAATGGACCTGGCTCCATTGCAAGGTAAATGGGACTATAAAGGCAGCCGTATCTGGATCAATAATGAAGAAATACAGCCACCTGTATGGACAGCTACTCATCGTACAAAGAGTAATGAAATAGCGTTGGGAAATGAAAATTGTGTGGCACGTCCACCTATCGCCGTCCATCTGAATAAAGGCTGGAATAAAGTTTTCCTGAAATTGCCGGTTGGCAAATTCAATATGCCCGAGGTGCGGTTGGTGAAGTGGATGTTTACTACAGTTTTTGTAACTCCTGACGGAGAAAATGCAGTGGACGGACTTATCTATTCGCCCGACAAAACGAAGTGATTGAGAAAAAATAAAAACGAATGAAGAAAATTTTATTATGATGTTGTTGCTCGCCTCAATGGCGAGCAACGCACAGGAACGCAAATATTCTACGTTCTATTATCAACGTGCAACTCTGTTTGAGGAGTTGCCTGTGACTTCAAAAGATATCATTTTTCTGGGTAATAGCATTACCAACGGGGGAGAATGGAGTGAATTATTGAATAATAAGCATGTCAAGAACCGAGGAATCAGTGGTGATATCTGTATGGGTGTTTATGATCGGCTGGATGCGATTTTGAAAGGAAAACCCGCCAAAATATTCTTGTTGATCGGCATAAATGATGTAAGCCGGGGCACTTCTGCAGATACAATTGTGAACCGTATTGGTATGATTACTCAAAAAATTAAACAAGATTCTCCAAAAACAAAGCTATATTTGCAAAGTATACTTCCGGTAACCGATCATTATAAGATGTTTGGCGGACATACGTCACGCTGGCAGGAAGTGAAAAAGATCAATGAAGGACTGATGTATCTTGCTGATAAAGAGAATGTGACCTATATCGATCTTTATTCTCATTTTGTTGATGAGAAGACCGGGAAAATGAATATTGAGTATACTAATGATGGTTTACATTTACTGGGAAAAGGCTACTTAAAATGGGTTGATATTGTTAAACCTTATATAAATAAGAAATGAAAAAGATACTATTCTTATCTCTGTTCTTGATGGTATGCACCATTTTATCCGCACAGAAGCGGGTGAAAGTGGCTTGTGTAGGGAATAGTATTACATACGGATATACTCTTCCGAATCCTGCAACGGACTCTTACCCATCACAGTTGCAACAACTCCTAGGGGAGACTTACGAAGTTGGAAATTTCGGGAAATCAGGAGCTACCTTATTGAATAAGGGACATCGTCCTTACATGCAGCAAGAAGAATTTAAAAAGGCAATTGCTTTTGCCGGTGATATTGTTGTTATCCATTTGGGTATTAATGATACGGATCCACGTGATTGGCCGAACTATCGTGACAGTTTCGTGAAAGATTATCTGGCGTTGATTGATTCTTTCAGAGTTGCTAATCCTAAATGTCATATTATTATTGCCCGTTTGACACCGATCGCTGACCGTCATCCTCGTTTTGAGTCAGGTACCCGTGATTGGCATGGAGAAATTCAACAAAGTATTGAGACGATAGCTAAATATGCAGGAGTTCAGTTAATGGATTTCCATGAACCGCTTTATCCTTACTTCCCCCTATCTTCTTCCGGATGCTGTACATCCTAACGTAGAGGGAGCCGGTATTCTTGCAAAAACGGTATATTCGGCGATTACAGGAGATTTTGGAGGGTTACATCTATCTGAGTTGTATACTGATAACATGGTACTTCAACACGGAGAGCCGTTGGCTATCCGAGGCAAAGCAAATGCGGGTGAAAAAGTGACTGTTTCAATAGCTAAACAGAAGTTGACTGCAAAGGCTGCTTCCAATGGAGACTGGACTGTCACCATTCAGCCGTTAAAGGCCGGTGGTCCATATACACTGACTGTCTCTGCCGGAAAAACAGAAACAAACATTCAATAATGTTTTGGCCGGAGAAGTGTGGCTTTGTTCCGGACAATCTAACATGGAATTTTATTTTGAGTTGGAGTAAAACGGCTAAAAGAGATATTCCGCAGGCTGCTAATGATCAGATTCGTTTGTTCGATATGAAGGCACGCTGGCGTACGGACGCAGTGGAGTGGGATGCATCCGTATTGGATTCGTTGAATCATTTTGCAGTATTATAAAGATACCGAATGGACGGTTTGTTCACCTGCAACAGCAGGTTCTTTTTCTGCTGTGGCCTATTATTTTGGCAAAATGCTGCAGGATAGCCTGAAAGTGCCTGTAGGATTGATTTGTAATGCGATTGGTGGTTCGCCTACTGAAGCATGGGTTGATCGCAGTACATTGGAGTATAAGTTCCCTGCTATATTACGTAACTGGACTCAAAATGACTTTATTCAGGATTGGGTGCGCGGTCGCGCTGCTCTTAATGTGAAAAAGGCTGTTAATAAGCAGCAACGTCATCCTTACGAACCTTGTTATTTATATGAGGCAGGTATTCGTCCTTTGGAGCAATATCCTATTAAAGGCATCATCTGGTATCAGGGTGAATCGAATGCACATAATCGTGAGGCACACGAGAAATTGTTTAAGCTCTTGGTTGAGAGCTGGCGTAAAAACTGGGAAAATGAGAATTTACCTTTTTATTATGTACAGTTGTCAAGTATCAACCGTCCGTCATGGCCTTGGTTCCGTGATAGCCAGCGTAGAATGATGTATGAAATACCTCATACGGGTATGGCGGTATCGAGTGACCTGGGCGATTCACTTGATGTGCATCCCAAACATAAGCAGCCGGTAGGCGAGCGTTTGGCTCATTGGGCTTTGAATCAAACTTATGGAAAGAAGAATGTTACACCTTCGGGACCAATGTTCCGTAATGTAGAGTTTCGTGATGGCGCTGCTTATGTATCATTCGATTGTGCCGAGGGATGCATGCATCGGACGGAAAGCCGTTACAGACATTCGAAGTGGCAGAAACAGAGGATATTTATTATCCGGCCACAGCCGAAATCGTAGGAAATCAAATTAAAGTATATAGTAAAGAAGTGAAAAATCCTCTTCACGTGCGTTACGGTTGGCAACCTTTTACCCGTGCCAATCTAGTCAACGGTGACGGTTTACCGGCGTCTACGTTCCGTACGGACTGGGGAAAATAAACTTGAAAAAGTGAGCAGTTTATGATGAAAAAGTTATTGTATGGACTTGTATGTTGTTGCAGTTTAGCCTATGGGCAAAACCAAGACACTTCGGATGTGTTAATGCTGAATGACGATTGGTCGTTTTCACAGGTAGGAACAGAAAAATGGCTGCCAGCTACTGTTCCGGGCACAGTTCATCAGGATTTGATTCATCATAAACTGCTACCTGATCCGTTCTATGGGACCAATGAAAAAAAGATTCAGTGGGTGGAGGACGAAGATTGGGAATATAAAACTTGTTTTGTCGTTACAGAGGAACAATTAAAGAGAGATGCCGCCCAGCTTTTCTTCGAGGGATTGGATACCTATGCTGACGTTTATCTGAACGGTTCTTTGGTTTTGAAATCAGATAATATGTTTGTGGGTTATGCGGTTCCTGTAAAACAGGTGTTACGTAAAGGTGAGAATTTGCTGCATGTCTATTTTCATTCTCCTATAAAACAAACTCTTCCACAATGGTCATCCAATGGATTCAATTATCCGGCTGATAATGATCACCACGAAAAGCGTCTTAGTGTATTTACTAGAAAAGCACCTTATAGTTATGGATGGGACTGGGGAATCCGCATGGTTACAAGCGGTATCTGGCGTCCTGTGACTCTTCGTTTTTATGATGTTGCCACTATTGCCGATTATCATGTGAAACAGTTGAGCCTGACAGATCAAGTCGCAAATCTTTCTAATGAATTGGAAATTAATAGCATTTCAGAGAAGGAAAAATCTGCTGAGGTTTTGATCTCTTATTCATTGCAAGGAGGGAAAGAAGTAACAGTAAAGGAGAACGTGACGTTAAAACCGGGTTTAAATAAGATTCATATTCCGTTGGATATTCAGAACCCTGTGCGTTGGATGCCCAATGGATGGGGAGAACCTCATTTATATGATTTCTCAGCACAAGTGATATGTGACGGTAAAACAATTGCCTCGCGCCAGCATCGCATCGGACTTCGTACGATACGGGTGGTAAACGAAAAAGATAAAGAGGGAGAATCTTTTTATTTTGAAGTAAATGGTGTACCGATGTTTGCCAAAGGAGCCAATTACATCCCTGATGATGCATTGCTTCCCTGTATAACCACTGAGCGTTATAAGACTCTGTTCCGGGACATGAAAGAGGCCAATATGAATATGGTACGTATATGGGGGGGAGGAACTTATGAGGATGATCGTTTCTATGATCTGGCAGATGAAAATGGTATTCTTGTTTGGCAGGATTTTATGTTTGCCTGTACTGCTTATCCCAGCGATCCTACTTTCTTGAAGCGGGTAGAAGAAGAGGCTGAATATAATATCAAACGTCTGCGCAACCATGCTTCATTGGCCATGTGGTGTGGAAATAATGAGATTCTGGAAGGATTGAAATATTGGGGATGGCAGAAAAACTATACTCCGGAAGTGTATGAAAATATGTTCCGGGGGTATGATAAGTTGTTCCGGGGATTACTTCCTGCCAAAGTACAGGAACTCGATGAAGGTCGTTTTTACAAGCATTCTTCTCCTTATTTTGCAAATTGGGGACGTCCGGAGTCATGGGGCATAGGTGACAGTCATAATTGGGGAGTGTGGTACGGCAAAAAAACATTCGAATCATTAGACACGGATTTACCGCGATTTATGAGTGAATTTGGTTTCCAGTCGTTCCCGGAAATGAAGACGATTGCTACATTTGCTGCTCCGGAAGACTATCAGATTGAATCGGAAGTGATGAATGGGCATCAGAAAAGCAGTATTGGTAATGACTTGATACGTACCTATATGGAACGTGATTATATCGTTCCTGAGAAATTTGAAGACTTTGTGTATATCGGACTTGTGCTTCAGGGACACGGCATGCGTCATGGGATGGAAGCACATCGTCGTAACCGCCCTTATTGTATGGGGACATTATATTGGCAGCTTAATGATAGCTGGCCGGTAGTTTCCTGGTCCAGTATAGACTATTATGGCAATTGGAAAGCGTTGCATTATCAGGCAAAGCGTGCTTTTGCGCCGTTACTGGTCAATGTAATACAGGAAGGCGATAGCTTGAATATTTATCTGATATCCGATATGTTGGAAAAGCAGAGTCAGCTTACACTTGAAATGAAAGTCATTGATTTTAATGGCAAGACATTAGACAAAGAAGTCATCAAGGCAGTTGAGGTAGCGATGAATACTTCTTCTTGTATCGTGCGTAAACCGTTGGACACTTGGGTGAATCCGGAACAGCGAAAGAGCAGTTTTCTACTACTTAGCCTGAAAGATAAATCGGGTAGGAAAGTGGCTGAAGAAGTTTATTTCTTTGATAAAACCAAGAATTTGGAGCTGCCTCAGACAGCTATTTCCATGAAAGTGAAACAACTCGATGGGAAGTGTGAACTGACCTTGTCATCTCCTAAACTGGCAAAAGATGTCTTTGTCCAGATTCCTGTTCAAGGAGCCCGTTTCACTGATAATTTCTTCGATCTGTTGCCGGGTGAAAACAAAAAAATAACGATAACGTCTCCGGAGATTAAGAAGGGAGAAAGCTTGAATATCACAGTGAAACATGTACGAGATACCTATAACTAACACCTATTAAATAATTTGTATGAGAAATCTTTTTAAAATTGCCGGTTTACTGGCGCTCACGGGATTTATTTCTTCGTGTAACGACAAAGAAACTACAGCTAATTACCAGGTAATTCCTTTACCTCAGGAAATTACGACTGCTCAAAGCCAACCATTTACATTAAATGGTAGTGTAAAAATCATCTATCCGGAAGGAAATGAAAAGATGCAACGCAATGCCCAATTCCTGGCTGATTATCTGAAGAAAGCCACAGGTAAGGATTATGCCGTTGAAGCAGGTACTGAGGGCAAAGGTGCTATTCTGCTTAAGTTGGGTATGGAATCAGAAAACCCCGAAGCTTATCAGTTGAGTGTGAACGCAGATGGTGTAACTATTGCTGCTCCTACTGAAGCTGGTGTATTCTATGGTATCCAGACTTTACGTAAGTCTATTCCGGTAGCTATCGGTACAACTCCTTCATTGCCGGCTGTCGAGATTAGCGACTATCCTCGTTTTAGTTATCGTGGTGCCCATTTTGATGTAGGTCGCCATTTCTTCACAGTAGACGAAGTAAAGACATACATCGATATGATGGCTTTGCATAACATGAACCGTTTACACTGGCACTTAACCGAAGATCAGGGATGGAGACTTGAAATCAAGAAGTATCCTAAACTGACTGAGATCGGTTCAAAAAGATCGGAAACTGTAATCGGACGTAATTCCGGTGAATATGACGGAAAACCTTACGGTGGTTTCTATACTCAGGAAGAAGCCAGAGAAATCGTAGCGTATGCTGCAGATCGTTATATCACTGTTATTCCTGAAATTGACCTTCCGGGACATATGCAGGGAGCATTGGCCGCTTATCCGCATTTGGGATGTACAGGTGGACCGTATGAGGTTTGGAAAATATGGGGAGTATCTGATCAGGTGCTTTGTGCCGGAAACGACAGTGTACTGACTTTTATTGATGATGTCCTGACAGAAGTAATGGATATCTTCCCTTCTGAATATATCCATGTCGGAGGTGACGAATGTCCGAAGACTGAATGGGCGAAATGTCCGAAGTGCCAGGCTCGTATCAAGGCCTTGGGAATCAAGAGTGACGCTAAACATTCAAAAGAAGAATATTTGCAGAGTTTTGTTATCAATCATGCAGAAAAATTCCTGAACGAACATGGACGTCAGATTATCGGCTGGGACGAAATCCTGGAAGGCGGACTAGCCCCGAACGCTACGGTGATGTCATGGCGCGGCGAAGGTGGCGGTATCGAAGCTGCCAAGCAGAAACATGATGTTATCATGACCCCGAACACTTATCTTTACTTTGACTACTATCAGACCAAGGATACAGAGAATGAACCTTTGGCTATCGGTGGTTATGTGCCTTTGGAAAGAGTTTATGGTTACGAACCGATGCCTTCTTCATTGACACCGGAAGAACAAAAACATATTATTGGCGTACAGGCTAATCTTTGGACGGAATACATTCCTACTTTCTCTCAGGCTCAGTATATGGTGTTGCCGCGTTGGGCTGCTTTAGCAGAGGTTCAATGGTCTAATCCTGAAAAAGAAGAATTATGAAAACTTCCTGAGCCGTTTGCCGCAGTTGATTAATATTTATGATGCTGAAGGATATAATTATGCCAAACATGTATTTGATGTGAAATCTGAGTTTGTAGCTAATTCGGCCACAGGAGCAGTAGACGTAGTGATGACTACTATTGACGGTGCTCCCATTCATTATACATTAGATGGAACTGAGCCTACGGCAGCTTCTCCTGTGTGTGATAGTATTCTTACAATCAAGGAAAGTTGTACTCTGAAAGCGGTTGCTGTCCGTCCTACCGGAAACAGCAAAATGCTGACTGAACAGATTGCTTTCAGTAAATCTACTTCAAAACCTATTAAAGCCAATCAGCCTGTAAACAAGCAATATGAATTTGGTGGTGTTTCTACATTAGTAGACGGACTGAAAGGAAATGGCAATTATAAAACAGGTCGTTGGATCGCTTTTTATAAAAATGATATGGATGTAACGATTGACTTGCAACAACCTACCGAGATCTCCAGTGTAGCTATCACTACTTGTGTTGAAAAGGGCGACTGGGTATTTGATGCACGTTCTTTCTCAATTGAAGTATCAGATGACGATAAGACTTTTACAAAGGTAGCTTCTGAAGCATATCCTGAAATGAAAGAGACAGATCGTAATGGCCTTTACGAGCACAAATTGACTTTTGATCCGGTAAAAACCCGTTATGTGAAAGTGATTGCAACATCGGAACACTCGATTCCGGCATGGCATGGTGGTAAAGGTAATCCGGGCTTCTTATTTGTAGATGAAATTACGTTGAATTGAAAAAATAGAAATGACAGAAATTAAAACGATTCGTTTTCTTTCTATCATTGGATGTTTACTTGCCGGGATGGCTGCTTCGTGCAGCTCCCGGCAAGTTGCGCCTAATGAAGAAGGGATTAGCGTGCAGAAATGACCGGATTCCCCGAAGGAGAACCCGGTTTTTCTTTGGGTGTATCGGCATGTTATGCCGGCATCTATCAGGGAGAATTATTGATTGCCGGCGGATGTAATTTTCCGGAAACTCCGGCAGCTGAAGGAGGGAAGAAGAAATTCTACCAAGGTATTTATGCTGCTGACGCTTCTGCAGATTCAGTTTTCGTGTGGCGAAAAGTAGGTCAGCTGCCCGTTGCTGCTGCTTATGGAGTCTCAGTATCGACTCCTCGAGGGATAGTGTGTGTGGGTGGATCGAATGAAAAATGGATCCTTATCTGCCGTTTACCGCCTTTCTTTGAGTGATGATAAACAAGCTGTGATTGTAGATACGCTGCCATCTTTACCTTGTACGATGGATAACATGAGTGGTTCGGTTGTTGATTATACCCTTTTTGTAGCCGGAGGCAATGTGAATGGCAAGCCTTCGAATGGGCTTTATTGCCTCAATCTGGGCAACCCTGAGACCGGCTGGCAACAACTTCCCGATTTTCCGGGTGCTCCCCGTGTACAGCCTGTATGTGTGGGGCAGCGTAAAGAGAATGAGACACTTTTATATCTGTGGGGAGGTTTTTCCGGGGCATTCGATGGGCGGTCTGCAACTCTTTCTACTGACGGATACTGTTATTCCCCCTCTTTGCAACAATGGCAACCCGTCTCTACTCCGATAGGGAGTGATTCTGTGCCTGTAGCTTTAGGTGGAGGTGCAGGTATAGCTCTGACAGACAGTCTGATACTTTGCACCGGTGGGGTTAATAAAGATATTTTCTTGTCTGCCCTGCAACGCGAGGAGATGATGAAAGCAGCAGTGACCGGCGGTAATCAGGCAGCTGTAGACAGTTTGAAATCTGAAGCAAAAACATATATGTTGCATCCGGCTGAATGGTATCGTTTCAATGACCGTATCCTGATTTACAACACACGTCGGGATAAATGGGAAGAGGCTGTTCGGAGCCAAGATGTCGCTCGTGCCGGTGCTGCATTGACAGGACAGGGACAGACCTTCTTTAACATCAATGGTGAGTTGAAGCCGGGGATCCGTACTCCGGAAATAGCTAAGATAATGATTGACTAATTGCAGATAATCTGACATTTTACTTATATTTGTGCATTGAAAACAAAAAACTAAAACCAATCATATCATGATAAAACCTACAATGAGAATTTGTACTTTCTTGCTTGCAGCCGGTTTGATGATAGCAACAGCTGGTATGAAAGCGCAGTCTGTCATTCCCATACCTCTCCGGATGGAACAAGGAAGCGGAACTTTTCAGTTTTCCGGTGAAACCCTGTTGTATACCAATCTGAAGGGTAAGGAGAAGAAAATGATGATGGATTATCTGGAGACATTACCCATTCACTTTAAAAGTTCCAAAAAACAAGCCAAAGAGAATGTAGTCTCATTGCTGATAACAAAGGATAACTCTCAGTTACCCTCTCCCGAGAGCTATACCTTAGAAGTTACTCCCCGTAAAATAACAGTGCAGGCTACTTCCGGAGCCGGATTATTCTATGGCGTACAGACCCTTTTGCAAATGGCACAGCCTGCAATGGGAGATACTTGGTCAGTTCAGGCTACGACGATTCAAGATTCACCACGATTTGAATACCGGGGGCTGATGCTCGATGTTTCAAGGCATTTTCGCTCCAAGGAGTTTGTAAAAAAGCAGATAGATGCATTAGCTTATTATAAACTCAATCGTTTACATTTACACCTAACAGATGCTGCGGGGTGGCGTATCGAGATTAAGAAATATCCTTTATTGACAGAATTTGCCGCCTGGCGTCCGGAAGCTAACTGGAAAAAATGGTGGAATGAAGGTGGACGTAAATATTGTCGTTTCGATGCTCCGGGGGCTTCAGGCGGCTATTATACACAGGATGATATTCGTGAATTGGTCAATTATGCACGCGAGCGCCATGTTACCATTATTCCTGAGATCGAAATGCCGGCTCATTCAGAAGAGGTTCTGACCGCTTATCCGGAACTGTCCTGTTCGGGAGAGCCTTACAAGGATGCCGACTTTTGTGTCGGAAACGAGAAAACCTTTACGTTTCTTGAGGATGTGTTGACGGAGGTCATGGAGCTTTTCCCTTCTCAATATATTCATGTTGGAGGCGACGAAGCCGGTAAGGTAGCTTGGAAAACCTGTCCTAAATGCCAAAAGCGCATGCAGGATGAGCATTTGGCTAATGTGGATGAATTACAGAGTTACCTGATCCATCGCGTAGAAGTATTTCTCAATGCTCATGGACGTAAACTGTTAGGATGGGATGAGATTTTGCAAGGAGGACTGGCGCCCAATGCTACTGTGATGTCATGGCGTGGTGAACAAGGAGGTATCGATGCCGTAAAATCCGGTCATCAGGCGATTATGACTCCCGGGTCACATTGTTATATAGATGGTTATCAAGATGCACCTTATTCCCAACCTGAGGCTATTGGCGGATATCTGCCCTTGGAAAAGGTATACTCTTATAATCCGATCCCTGCCTCACTTACACCTGATGAAGCGAAGCTGATTTATGGTGTCCAAGCCAATCTTTGGGCGGAATACATCCAGACTGACGAGCATTGTGAATACATGATTTATCCTCGTATTCTTGCGTTGGCCGAAGTGGCTTGGTCTGCTCCCGAACGAAAATCATGGACTGATTTTCGCCCGCGTGCTCTAAAAGCCGTAGCATATCTACAATCCAAGGGATATCATCCGTTTGATTTGAAAAAGGAGATCGGTAATCGGCCTGAAGCGTCAAAACCGGTTCAGCATCTTGCCTTGGGCAAAACGGTTAAATATAATGCTCCTTACAATGCGTCTTATCCGGCGCAAGGCGATAAAACCCTGACTGACGGAATCCGGGGTAGCTGGACTTACAGTGATGGGGTATGGCAGGGCTTTATTTCCCGTGATCGTTTGGATGTAACTATCGATATGGGTGAGTCGACTGTTTTGCATTCGATTGGCGCAGATTTTATGCAGGTAGTAGGTCCGGAAGTCTTTTTGCCTACCGAAGTGATAATTTCTGTTTCGGAGGATGGCAAGAACTTCACCGAATTGAGTCGTCAGACACATAAAGTAGTGAAGTCGGATGCTGTGGTCTTTAAAAACTACGCATGGAATGGGGAAGCCAAAGGACGATACATCCGCTATCAGGCTCGTGCCGGAGAAGAGTTTGGAGGCTGGGTGTTTACCGACGAAATCGTTGTAGAATAACCTTCCTCACAGAGCGGGTGAAACCAAACGTATATATTAATAAATAATAGTATTGAAAGAATGAAGAAACTACCTTATTTTGTATCATTTGCAGCTGCCTGGCTATTTATAGCAGTGGCTTCTGCGCAAGAGAATCCGGTAGATTATGTAAATCCGTTCGTCGGAACGACGAATTACGGAACAACGAATCCCGGAGCTATCTGTCCGCAGGGAATGATGTCGGTTGTTCCTTTTAATGTGATGGGGGACAAATCCGTTGGTAATAAAATAGATAAAGACAGCCAGTGGTGGTCTACACCTTATGAACATACCAATACCTATTTCACCGGATTCTCACATGTTAATCTGAGTGGAGTAGGATGTCCGGAGCTGGGCTCCTTACTTTTGATGCCCACAACCGGAAAATTGAACGTTGATTATTTACAATACGGAAGTGCCTATAAAGACGAGAAAGCCACTCCGGGTTATTACTCAAATGTTCTGACTAAATATGGGATTAAGAATGAGGTTTCGGCTACTTTGCGTACCGGAATCAGTCGTTTTACTTTTCCCAAAGGAGAAAGTAATATCCTTTTGAATCTGGGTGAAGGATTGACCAATGAAACCGGGGCTACCGTTCGTTTTGTCAGTGACACCGAGATAGAGGGGAGTAAGCTGCTCGGTACATTCTGTTATAATCCGCAGGCCGTATTTCCCATTTATTTTGTGATGCGTATTAACAAAACTCCTCGTGCACGTGGCTATTGGAAGAAGATGCGTCCGATGACGGTGGAAGCGCAGTGGGATAATACTTCCGGTAAAAATAAGCTGTATACTGCTTATACCAAAGAGATGAGTGGTGATGATATCGGTACTTGGTTTACGTTTGATACCGACGAAGGTGAAACGATCGAAGTCAGTATGGGAGTGTCGTTTGTCAGCATAGCCAATGCCCGTCTGAATTTAGAGAAAGAGCAGGCCGGAAAGGGATTTGATCAGATTCGTGCCGAAGCGCGTGCCATGTGGCAGAATGATCTTTCACGGATTCTTGTAGAAGGTGGTACCGAAGAGCAGAAAAGAGTATTCTATACCGCCATGTATCATTTGTTGATTCATCCGAATATTTTGCAGGACGTGAACGGACAATACCCGGCTATGGAAGGTAGCGAGATTCTTACGACAAAAGGCAACCGTTATACTGTATTCTCGCTTTGGGATACCTACCGTAATGTACATCAGTTGATGACACTGCTTTTCCCCGATCGGCAGTTGGATATGGTTCGTACAATGGTAGATATGTACAAGGAGCACGGATGGTTGCCCAAATGGGAGCTTTACGGGCGTGAGACACTTACCATGGAGGGTGATCCGAGTATTCCCGTTATCGTGGATACCTGGATGAAAGGGTTGCGTGACTTTGATGTACAAGCAGCCTATGAAGCTATGTATAAGTCTGCTACGACACCTGGCAAAGATAATTTAATGCGTCCCGACATAGATGATTACATTGCGAAAGGATATGTACCCCTGACAGAGCAGTATGATAATTCTGTATCGCATGCACTGGAATATTATATAGCCGATTATGCGCTCTCACGTTTTGCCCAGGCGCTGGGAAAGAAAGAAGATGCGAAGTTATTCTACGACCGTTCGCTGGGATATAAACATTACTACTGCAAGGAGTTCGGTACATTACGTCCCATTTTACCCGACGGAACATTCTACTCTCCATTCGATCCGATGGAAGGAGCCAATTTTGCTCCGAGTCCCGGTTTTCATGAGGGGAACTCCTGGAATTATACATTTTATGTTCCCCATGATATTGCAGGCTTGACCCGATTGATGGGAGGTAAGAAGAAGTTTGTGGATAAACTGCAGAAAGTATTTGATGAAGGCTTGTATGATCCTGCCAACGAACCGGATATTGCCTATCCTTATTTATTCAGTTACTTCAAAGGAGAAGAATGGCGTACCCAGAAACAGGTGAAGCGTTTGCTTGCCGAATATTTCACTGACCGGCCTGACGGTATTCCCGGTAATGATGATACCGGTACGATGTCAGCATGGGCTATTTTCAGTATGATCGGTTTGTATCCTGATTGTCCGGGAATGCCTGATTATACGCTGACTACACCTACGTTTGACAAAGTAACCATTCAGTTGGATCCGAAATATTATAAAGAAAAAAGAGCTGGTCATTACTGCTGTCCGTCCGGGAGATAATGCCGATCTGATTAAGGAGGTAAAATTGAATGGAAAGAAACATGCAGGTTATCGTATCAGTCATGAGGAGTTGGTACATGCCGGGAAGATAGAATTTATATTAAAATAAAAACAAATCAATCATGAACAAGAAAATCAAAATTGCATTTGCTTCGATGCTCGCTGTGCCGCTGTTGGCGTGTGCGCAAGTCCGTACGGAACAAACCTTTGAGAAGGGATGGAAGTTCACTCGTGAGGATAGTAAAGACTTTAGTAACTCTACGTATGATGATGCGAAGTGGCAATCTGTGACCGTTCCGCATGATTGGGCTATTTACGGACCATTCAGTATTAATAATGATAAACAGAACGTAGCCATTTCTCAGGATGGACAGAAAGAGGCGATGGAGCATGCCGGACGTACCGGGGGACTTCCTTTTGTCGGTGTGGGATGGTATAGGCTCAATTTTGATGCTCCTTCATTCAGTAAGGGCAAAAAGGCTACTCTGGTTTTCGATGGAGCCATGAGTCATGCACATGTCTATATCAACGGACAAGAGGCCGGTTATTGGCCTTACGGTTACAATAGTTTTTATGTGGATGCCACTCCTTATTTGAAACCGGGTGAAAAGAACACATTGGCGGTTCGTCTTGAAAACGAGAACGAATCTTCACGTTGGTATCCCGGTGCCGGATTGTATCGCAATGTACATCTGGTAGTGAACGAAGATGCCCATATTCCTACTTGGGGTACTCAGCTGACTACTCCTGTAGTGAAAGATGAATTTGCAAAGGTAAACCTGAAAACAAAACTCGATGTACCAGCCGGAAAAGCATTCGAAGGATATCGTATTGTTACCGAACTGAAGGATAAGGATGGTAAAGTGGTGGCAGCCAACGAAAAGAAGGGAGGTCCGTTCGATGACAATGTTTTCGAACAAGATTTCGTAGTGACTTCTCCGGCTTTGTGGACTCCGGATACTCCGCATCTTTATAGTGCCGTTTCTAAAGTATATGAGGGGAATACTCTGAAGGATGAATATACTACTTCATTCGGTATTCGTTCCATTGAGATTATTCCGAATAAAGGTTTCTTCCTGAATGGAAAGAAAACCATGTTCAAAGGTGTGTGCAATCACCATGATCTCGGACCGTTGGGAGGTATTGCCAATGATGCCGGTATTCGCCGTCAGATTCGTATCCTGAAAGACATGGGCTGCAATGCCATCCGTACTTCACATAATATGCCTGCTCCCGAATTGATTAAAGCTTGTGATGAAATGGGCATGATGATAATGGCCGAGTCATTTGACGAGTGGAAAGCAGCCAAAGTACAGAATGGTTATCACAAAGTGTTTGATGAATGGGTAGAGAAAGATCTGGTGAATCTGATTCATCAGTATCGCAATAATCCGAGCGTGGTTATGTGGTGTATCATGAAATAGGTGCCCGACCAGTGGAACGGTGACCGTGGACCGAAACTGTCACGCTTCTTGCAGGATATCTGCCACCGTGAAGACCCTACCCGTCCTGTTACTCAGGGTATGGATGCTCCCCGATGCAGTAGTCAATAATAATATGGCGGCTGTGATGGACGTAGCCGGTTTTAATTACCGTCCTCACAAATATCAGGAAAACTATAAGAAACTTCCGCAACAGATCATCCTGGGTAGCGAGACAGCTTCTACCGTTAGTTCACGTGGCGTTTATAAATTCCCTGTTGTCCGTCGTGCGATGCAGAAGTATGACGATCATCAGTCTTCATCATATGATGTAGAGCATTGCGGTTGGTCCAATCTTCCGGAAGACGATTTTTATCCAGCATGAGGATTTGCCTTATTGCATTGGTGAGTTCGTATGGACCGGATTCGATTATTTAGGCGAACCGACTCCGTACTATACCGATTGGCCCAGCCACTCTTCGTTGTTTGGAATTATAGACCTTGCCGGACTTCCGAAAGACCGTTATTATCTCTATCGCAGTCATTGGAATAAAGATAAAAACGCTGCATATCTTGCCTCACTGGAATTGGGAAGGACGTGAGGGTGAAGTTACCCCGGTATTTGTATATACCAATTATCCTTCGGCTGAACTGTTTATTAACGGCAAAAGTCAGGGTAAGCGTACAAAGGATCTCTCCGTTACGGTAAACAATAGCGGTGACTCTACTTCTGTGGCCAACTTCAAACGTCAGCAACGTTATCGCCTGATGTGGATGGATACGAAATACGAGCCAGGTACTGTAAAAGTGGTTGCTTACGATAAAGATGGCAAAGCCGTTGCTGAGAAGGAAATTCATACAGCCGGAAAGCCCGATCACATTGAGTTGGTGGCAGACCGTAGCGTGATTGACGCCAATGGTAAAGATCTCTCATTTGTGACAGTGAAGGTAGTCGATAAAGAGGGTAATCTTTGTCCGCTGGCAGACAATGAGATCAGTTTCAAGGTGAAGGGAGCAGGTACTTATCGTGCAGGAGCCAATGGTAATCCGGCTTCTCTTGAGTCATTCCAGACCCCGAAGATGAAAGTATTCAGCGGTATGATGACAGCGATTGTGCAGTCTACTGAAAAAGCAGGAAAGATCACACTTGAAGCAACAGGAAAAGGTCTGAAAAAAGGTACATTGCTGATCGAAAGCAAATAATCTGTTCAGATAGAGTAAGAAAGGAGGGCATCCGGGCAACCAGATGCTCTCTTTTTTTGTTATATTTTATATGCGAACCCTTCAAATGTTAATAGTATGAAACAACACCGGATCATCTGTATACCGACATTGACTTTTGCCCTGCTTCTGATGTTTACTCCCTCTATCTTGCAGGCGCAGGATAAGCCTGTTTTTCCCATTGATTCACTTATTACAGTAGGATATGCTACCGGAAATAAGAAAAATATTTCCGGTTCAGTAGAAAAAATTACGGAGTTGGGCATGAATAAAGATCAGATAACCAATCCGCTGGAGGCGATTCGCGGACGTGTTCCCGGACTTACCATACAAAAAGGAACCAACGGACCGGCAGCTTTGGATGCCGTACGTTTGTCGGGGAACTACCATTGACCAGTGGTAACGACCCTTTGATCATTGTCGATGGTGTATTTGGTGACCTCAGTATGCTCACTTCTATTTATCCTACCGATATAGAGAGTTTCACCATTCTCAAAGATGCTTCTGAGACAGCTCAATATGGCTCCCGCGGTGCTTCCGGTGTTATTGAAATTACGACAAAGAAAGGAATCCGGGGTAAAACCAGGGTTAGCTACAATGGGAGTTAAGGAAATGAAACGGATTTTCTGAAAGAGATAGAACAGACTGGTTTGCAGCAGAATCATCATGTTGCATTTTATGGCGGGACGGATGCTTCCAGTTATCGTGTTTCGTTGGGCTTTATGGATCGTCAAGGTATCATTCTGAATGAAGATATGAAAAACTTCACTTTGAATATGAACATGACCCAACATGTGTTTGATGATTTTTAGTCTGTGAACTGGGTATGTTTGGCTCTATTCAAAAGAATCATAATTTGTTTGACCTTCAAAAAACGTTCTATTCGGCTGCTACTTTTAATCCTACTTATCCCAATCACCGAAATCCGGAGACTGATTCCTGGGATCAGATTACCAATGCCAGCCAGATCACTAATCCACTGGCTTGGATGGAAGTGAAAGATCATGATGCTACATCACATATCAGTACCCATGCCCGGCTGACTTTTAATTTATTTCGTGAACTGAAACTGATTCTTTTCGGTTCTTATACCTATAATATTGTAGAAAACTCCCAATATCTGCCTACGGCTGTGTGGGCTCATGGACAAGCATACAAAGGGACCAGAAAAATGGAGTCACTGCTTGGCAATCTGATGCTGACTTACAAAAAGAAATGGAACAAGCATTATTTTGATGTACTGGCACTGGCCGAACTGCAAAAAGAAACTTATAGCGGCTTTTATACTACTGTGACCAATTTCAATACCGATCAGTTTGGTTACAATAATCTTCAGGCAGGTGCCATACGACTTTGGGAAGGAACAAATTCTTATTTTGAACAGCCCCGACTGGCATCTTTTCTCGGACGTTTCAACTATACGTTTGCCGACCGGTATATCTTCACGGTGAATGCACGTACCGATGCTTCTTCTAAATTTGGTGCCAATCATAAATGGGGATTTTTTCCATCCGTATCGGGCGCTTGGGTTGTCAGTGAGGAAAAGTTCATGAAGCGTATTCCGTTGGTCGATAATTTGAAACTTCGCATTGGCTACGGTTTAGCCGGCAATCAGAGTGGCATTGACTCCTATACGACACTTAATTTGGTGAAACCCAATGGAGTGGTACCTGTCGGTAGTTCACAAGTGGTGACTTTGGGTAATATGCGTAATACTAATCCCGATTTGAAGTGGGAAGTAAAACGCACTTTCAATGCGGGAGTAGATCTTGGTATGTTTGGCAACCGGCTTCTTTTCTCTCTTAATTATTATAATTCCAAAACCTCTGATATGCTCTATCTGTACAACGTCAGTGTACCGCCTTTCACCTATAACACTCTTTTGGCCAATATTGGTTCCATGCGTAATAGCGGTACGGAGATAGCTGTCGGCCTCACCCCCTTGAAGACTCAGGATATGGAACTGAATGTTAATGTCAATGTTACTTTTCAGCAAAACAAGTTACTCTCTTTAAGTGGGATGTACGGTGGAGAAAATATCTCGGCGCCTGAATACAAAAGTCTGGCAAGTCTCGACGGAGCCGGATTTCATGGTGGATACAACCATATTGTCTATCAAATGGTAGGTCAACCTTTAGGTGTTTTCTATCTGCCCCATTGCAAGGGACTTATTGCCGATGGAAATGGCGGATATACCTATGACATTGCCGACCTGAATGGGGGAGGGGTAAGTCTTGAAGATGGTGAGGATCGTTATGTAGCAGGACAGGCTGTCCCTAAAACTTTACTCGGTTCCAATATCAGTTTCCGCTATAAGCGTTTCGATCTGTCGGTACAGGTGAACGGCGCATTCGGTCATAAAATCTATAACGGCACTTCACTGACCTATATGAATATGAATATTTTTCCCGATTACAATGTGATGAAGAAAGCTCCCGGACGTAATATCAAAGATCAGACTGCTACAGACTACTGGCTGGAAAAGGGAGACTACATCAATTTTGATTACGTTACTGTCGGATGGAATGTTCCGGTAGCGAAGTGGAAAAAAGTATGTGCAATCTTTCCGTCTCGCGTTCACTGTCAACAATCTGGCTACTATCACAGGCTACTCCGGTCTGTCACCCATGATCAACAGTTCTACAGTCAATTCTACCTTGGGTGTGGATGATAAACGGGCTTATCCTTTGGCGCGTACCTATACTCTCGGTTTAAGTATTAATTTTTAATGGGAGGATGAGTTATGAAAAGTCGTTATATATGTATGTTCGCCTGTCTTTGGGGACTCGGTTTTCTGTTTTCATGTGATGGTTTTCTGAATGAGAATCCTAAAGATAAGATTCCTGAGGAAGATGCTTATAAGAATCTAACAGATTTATATTATAATGCAGTGGCCTCCTTGTACAATAACATCGGAGGTTACAGTGATAGCCAGGGTTTGCAGGGGGACCGGCAGAGGAATTTACGATCTGAATACTTTTACCACTGATGAGGCTATTATGCCTACACGTGGCGGTGACTGGTACGATGGCGGGTTCTGGCAAGGACTTTTCCTGCATCGGTGGGGAGTGGATAATGATGCCATTCAAGCCACGTGGGAATATTTATATAAGGTGGTCAGTCTTTGCAATCAGTCACTCGAACGGATCGATACGTACCAGCAGACCCATAACGATGAAGAACTGCCTGTCTATCGGGCGGAGGTCCGCGCTTTCCGTGCTTTGTATTATTATCATTTAATGGATTTGTTTGCCCGTGTCCCTTTGGTTCTTTCATCATCCACTCCTTTGAAAGAAGTGAAGCAGAACAGTCGCAAAGAAGTTTTCGATTTTGTAGTGAAAGAGCTGCAGGAGTCTGAACCCTTGCTGGAAACGGCATATAGCAATCGTTCCGGCAATTATTACGGACGCATTACACGGCCCGTAGCCTGTTTTTTACTTGCTAAACTTGCCTTGAATGCTGAAATATATACGGATAATAATTGGACCGACGGTCAATTTCCCGATGGAAAAGATATTTATTTTGAAGTAGATGGCGAGCGGCTCAATGCCTGGCAGACGGTAGAGGCTTATTGTGATGCCATCACTGCAATGGGATATCGGCTGGAAGATAATTATGAAGCGAACTTTGCTGTTTACAATGAATCTTCTGTTGAGAATATCTTCACCATCCCGATGAGCAAGACTCTGTATACCAATCAGATGCAATATCTTTTTCGCTCCCGTCACTACAATCATGCCAAGGCCTATGGGTTGGGAGGAGAGAATGGTTCAAGTGCCACTGTGGAAGTCCTTCGTACGTTTGGATACGATACAGAGGCAGTCGATCCTCGTTTTGACAAATGTTATTTTGCCGGTATTGTATATGACCTCAAAGGGAAAAGTCGTCACACTCGATGACGGTACCCAACTGGAATATTTCCCCTGGAAGGTGGATGTCGATATATCTAATACTCCTTATGAAAAGACTGCCGGAGCGCGGATGAAAAAGTATGCGATTGATGAAACTGCCACCAAAGACGGTAAACTGATGGAAAATGATATTGTACTCTATCGTTATGCCGATGTATTACTCATGAAAAGCGAAGCCAAGGTGCGTAATGGAGAAAATGGAGATGAAGAATTGAACCTTGTCCGCTCGTGTGAATGTTCCTTTCCGGACGGCTACATTAGCTAATCTATTGGCCGAACGTCAGTTGGAGTTTGCATGGGAAGGGTGGCGCAGGCAAGATTTGATCCGGTTTCGTCAATATACCCGCACTTATACGGGCAGACCTCAACTTTCGGGTGAGAAGAATGGTTATACTACGGTATTTCCCATTCCGGAAAAGGTTCGGTTAATGAACCCCAATCTGACACAGAATCCGGGGTATTGAGCTAACAAGGACGGGAAGTTGGAAGCGGCTGTCTCTAAATCGTAAGATAATCCATCATTATAGCAGAAAAGTCTATTTATCAGGTAAATCGTTCTTTCTACTTTTGTGTATTGACACAAAATCAATGAAATAACACTGTTTTTTACCTTATAGATCATATGGAATCATGAAGATTAAAACACTTGTACTTTTCTCTTTTTTATGGACTTCCTGTTCTCAGCAGGTCACAAAGATAGACCTGTCGGGAAGTTGGCAATTTACGACTGATTCTGCTCGTTGGGACAATACGATCCGGTTACCCGGTTCCATGACTTCCAATGGTTTAGGAGAAGATATTACTGTCAGTACTCCGTGGACGGGTGGAATCGTCGATTCGGCCTATTTCCGTAGCGATGCTTATGCCCGTTATCGTGAATCGGGACATATCAAAGTTCCTTTCTGGTTGCAACCTGTAAAGTATTATAAAGGTGTAGCCTGGTATAAAAAGGAGATCACTGTTCCGGCAGGCTGGGAGCAACAGGACATTCACTTGTTTCTGGAGCGTTGTCATTGGGAAACTCGTTTGTGGGTAGATGATATAGAGGTCGGTATGCAGAATGCGCTGGGTGCTCCGCATCAGTATGATTTGTCGGATGTGCTGCGCCCCGGCAAACATACACTGACTTTGCGTATTGATAACCGTATAAAAGACATCGATCCCGGTGAAAACTCACATAGCATTTCAGATCACACCCAGGGAAACTGGAATGGGGTTGTCGGAGATATGTATCTGCAAGTCCGTCCTAAGGTGAATATTGCGCGCACAATTATTTATCCCGATATATCCGATAAGAGTGTTCGTGTAAAAACAATCCTCCGTAATCGTAAGAAAAGCCAAGCGACAGCCTTATTGGCTTTAGAGGCCGATGGCAAACGGATGCAAAAGAAGGTAACTCTCCAGCCGGGCACCAATGAAGTGGACGCCGTTTTGTCTTTGGGTGATGAGATTCGTTTGTGGGATGAATTTCACCCGAATTTATATCAGTTAAAAGTAAGCCTCACTGATGAAGAACAGAACACGACCGACTCCCGTGAAGAATCCTTTGGTATGCGTGATTTTAAAGTGGTCGATGGTTGCATTACGGTCAACAATCGTCCCGTCTTTTTACGTGGTGCGCTGGATTGTGCCGCTTTTCCGAAGACCGGTTATCCGCCTACTGACCAAGAAGCCTGGAAAAGAATATTCACCGCTTTTCAGGCTCATGGACTGAATCATGTCCGTTTTCACTCCTGGTGTCCGCCGGAGGCCGCTTTTTGTGCAGCCGATGAGATGGGACTTTACTTGGAAATAGAATGTTCTTCCTGGGCTAATCAATCTACAACGATTGGTGATGGTAGACCACTCGATCGGTTTATCTGGGACGAAAGCGAACGGATTGTCGCTACCTTCGGTAATCACCCTTCATTTTGCATGATGATGTATGGTAATGAACCGGCAGGTGAGGGAAGCAGTGCTTATTTGTCCGAGTTTGTTTCCACCTGGAAAGAGCAGGATAATCGCCGCTTGTATTGCAGTAGTGCCGGATGGCCTGCATTGCCGGTCAGTGATTTTTTAAGTGATCCTGCTCCACGTATTCAGGGATGGGGGCAAGGACTCAGAAGTATTATCAATGCACAGTCTCCACGTACCGATTATGATTGGTCGGAATATATCAGCCGTTTCAGCCAACCTGTTGTCAGCCACGAGATCGGGCAATGGTGTGTCTATCCTAATTTGGAAGAGATAAGTAAATATGATGGTGTCATGCGTCCTGCTAATTTGGAGATCTTCCGGGAAACTTTACAGAAGAATGGCATGATTCATCTGGCAGACAGTTTCTTATTGGCATCCGGTAAGTTGCAGGCGCTTTGCTATAAAGCGGATATTGAGGCTGCTCTGCGTACTCGGAATTTCGGTGGATTCCAGTTGTTGGGACTGAACGATTTTCCGGGACAGGGCACTGCATTGGTCGGTGTATTAGATGCTTTCTGGGAGGAAAAAGGATATATTTCTCCCGAAGAGTACCGGCGTTTCTGTGCACCTACCGTACCTTTGGCACGTTTGCCTAAACTTATTTATAAAAACATGAGACTCTGAAGGCCCGGGTGGAAGTTGCACATTATGGTGAAACTCCTCTGAAGGAGATAACGGCCGAATGGACTTTGGCCGATACGTCGGGTAGTGTACTTCGGTCCGGACAATGGGAGGTCGATTCCCTTCCTATAGGCAATAACTTCCAATTAGGAGAGATTTCTACTTCTTTGGCTGAAATAGAGACTCCCCCGGCGTTTGGTATTGGAGGTTGCAGTGGACGGCAAGAAAAATAGTTGGAACATTTGGGTCTATCCCTCCACCTCGCCCAAAGTGGAAGGAGAAGAGAATATCCGGATGGTCGATCGTTTGGATGCCGTTACCCTGAAGGCTCTCAATAGTGGCGCTTCCGTACTGTTATCTTTGAAGAAAGGGGATTTGAACCGGCAGATGGGAGGTGATATTCAGGTTGGTTTTTCCAGTATTTTCTGGAACACCGCCTGGACAAGGGGACAAGCACCTCATACATTGGGAATTTTGTGCAATCCGGAACATCCGGCTTTAAGTGAGTTCCCTACCGAATATTACAGTGATTATCAATGGTGGGATGCTATGAGCCATTCAGGTGTCATTGAAATAGCCCGGGTTTCTTCCCCAAATTTCTCCAATAGTGCGTGTCATTGACGATTGGTTCACAAATCGCCCTCTTGCCTTGTTGTTCGAAGTAAAAGTAGGCAATGGTAAATTACTGGTATCCGGCATTGATTTCTGGCAAGACATGGATAAACGTACCGAAGCACGTCAGTTGCTGTATAGTCTGAAAAAGTACATGGCAAGTCCGGCTTTTACTCCTGCCGTATCTGTACAGGCCGAACAAATACAGCGTTTGGTTTCTGATAAATAGAACTTTTGTTCAGATATAAAATTGCCCGGGCAACATCAGGAGATGTAAGTCCGGGCAACATTTTATAGGGTACTCTCTGTATAAATCAGAGTAATTGGCAACGGAGCCGATTAGTCAAAGAGGCTTCTGAACTTCTTTGAATATCTTTTCTTTGATTGAAGTACTCGGTTTAAAAGTTCTTTGATTCCTCCAGTTTCTCCAGAGTGCTTTTTTCCTCTTTGCTCAACGTTTCGGGCACATATACACTAACGTTGACCAATAAATCTCCTGTACCATAGCCGTTTACGCTTGGCAGACCTTTGCCACGCAGGCGGAGCACTTTACCCGGTTGTGTACCTGCTTCTATTTTCACTTTTACTTTGCCGTCAATGGTCGGTATTTCTACCGCACCTCCGATGGCTGCTGTGGGGAAGCTTAGCAATAGGTTGTACACTAGGTCATTTTCATCACGGATCAGTTCCGGATGTGGTTCTTCTTCTACCAGAATCAGCAGATCACCCGGTATACCGTTGTGCTTTCCGGCATTTCCTTTACCCCCCATAGAGAGTTGCATACCTTCTGCTACTCCGGCAGGAATCTTTACGGTTACTACTTCTTCGCCATATTCGATGCCTTCTCCTCCACAAACCTTACACTTGTCTTTAATGATCTTACCTTCACCATTACAAGTCGGACATGTGGTACGCGTCTGCATAGTTCCCAAGATCGTCTGTTGGTTGCGGATGACCGATCCGCTTCCTTTGCAGGTCGGGCAAGTCTCAGAACCGCTGTTTCCTTCCGCCCCGGTTCCATGGCAATGCGAACAAGGCACATATTTTTTCAGCTTAAATTTCTTTTCAACTCCTGTAGAGATTTCTTTCAAATTCAGCTTTACTTTCACTCTGAGGTCCGAGCCACGGAATTTTCTCTGTTGAGAACCTCCGCCTCCAAATCCGCCAAAGCCTCCGAAACCACCACCGAATCCGCCGCCGCTATGGCCGCCAAAAATATCACCGAACATAGAGAAAATGTCGTCCATAGACATTCCGCCGCTAAATCCGCCGAACGGTCCACCGTTTCCGGCTGCTCCGCTCATTCCTGCATGACCAAACTGGTCGTAGCGGGCACGTTTATCCGGGTTGCTCAGTACGTCGTAGGCTTCGGCTGCTTCTTTAAACTTTTCTTCCGCTTCCTTGTCACCCGGATTTTTGTCCGGATGATATTGGATGGCTTTTTTCCGGTATGCTTTCTTTATTTCTTCGACTGTTGACTCTTTCGTGACTTCCAGCACTTCGTAATAATCTCTTTTTCTGCCATATTTTAGTTTCGTTGATTTTAGTTATGTTAGCAAGTTCGTTCATGTTCCGGTTATTCTCCCACAACTACTTTTGCATGGCGGATTACTTTACCGTTCAGTGTATATCCGGTCTGTACACAATCCAATATTTTACCTTTCTGTTCTTCTGTCGGGGCAGGAATCACAGCAATGGCTTCGTGGTAGTCTGTATCCAACGGCTGGTCTTTGGTTTCAATCACCTTCACTCCATCCTGTGACAGGATAGACAGGAATTTATTGTATATCAGCTCAACACCCTCTTTCACGGCATTTACGTCTGTGGCTGTTTCCATAGTTGTCAGCGCACGTTCCATATCGTCGATTACCGGCAGAATGCTTTTGATACTTTTCTCACCACCATTCAGAATTAATTCGGCTTTTTCTTTGACGGTACGTTTGCGGTAGTTGTCAAATTCAGCCGAGAGCCGGAGGTATTTGTCTTTTTGATCTTCGATTTGAGCCTGAGCTTCTTTTAGCTCTTTTTCCAACTTTTCCTCTGCGGTCAGCGGTTCGGTTGCTTCAGTTGCTTCTTCGTTTTGCGACTGTCCTTCAACGGTATCCTGAATATCGTCTACTTTCAACTCTTCTTCTTGCTTGGTTTTCTTTTCTTTCGGATCCATATCTATTCTGTTTTTATTCTTGTTAAACGGATTTAGTTTCATGTCAATACGGCATTTTGATGTACTGGCTTTGCAGCAAAAACTTTGCCAGTTTGTCTGTTTTGCCAAAAAACGCAGCAAAGGTAATACTTTTATGTCAGATTGACACATTCCTGATAGTTCGTTATTCACTAAAAATGTCTACCTTTGTCACCGCGTTATTTTGATAATAAATAAATTAAGGAATAATAATAGAATGATTACAGTTTCTAACGTTTCGGTACAGTTTGGTAAAAGAGTTTTGTTTAATGATGTAAATCTGAAGTTTACAAGTGGAAATTGTTATGGTATCATCGGTGCTAACGGTGCCGGTAAATCTACTTTTCTGCGCACGATTTACGGTGACCTCGATCCTACAACCGGAAACATTACATTAGGTCCGGGCGAACGCCTTTCAGTGTTGAGTCAGGACCACTTTAAATGGGACGCTTTTACGGTTATGGATACCGTAATGATGGGGCACACAGTGTTGTGGGACATCATGAAACAGCGCGAAGCCCTTTATGCTAAAGAAGATTTTACGGACGAAGACGGTTTGAAAGTTTCCGAACTGGAAGAGAAGTTTGCCGAACTCGACGGATGGAATGCCGAAAGCGATGCGGCGATGTTGCTGAGCGGTTTAGGTGTGAAAGAAGACAAACATTATACATTGATGGGTGAATTGAGCGGTAAAGAGAAAGTGCGTGTGATGTTGGCACAGGCATTATACGGAAATCCCGATAACCTGCTGCTCGACGAGCCTACCAATGACTTGGATATGGAGACCGTTACCTGGTTGGAGGAGTATCTCTCCAACTTCGAACATACCGTGTTAGTTGTGAGCCACGACCGTCACTTCCTCGATTCTGTATGTACACATACCGTCGATATAGATTACGGAAAAATCAATCTTTTGCCGGTAATTACAGTTTCTGGTACGAATCCAGCCAGTTGGCTCTTCGTCAACAGCAGAACCAGAAGGCCAAAGCTGAAGAAGAAAAAGAAAGAGTTGGAAGAGTTCATCCGTCGTTTCAGTGCCAATGTTGCCAAGAGTAAGCAGACTACCAGCCGTAAGAAGATGCTCGAAAAGTTGAATGTCGAGGAAATCAAACCGTCATCCCGCAAATATCCGGGTATCATTTTTACTCCGGAACGTGAGCCGGGCAATCAGATTCTGGAAGTTTCCGGTTTGAGTAAGAAGACCGAAGATGGAGTTGTGCTGTTCAACGACGTGAACTTCAACGTGGAGAAAGGAGATAAGATTGTATTTATTTCACGTAATCCGCGTGCGATGACCGCTTTCTTTGAGATCATCAACGGGCATATGAAACCCGATGCCGGACATTTCAACTGGGGAGTGACGATTACTACCGCTTATCTTCCTTTGGACAATACCGAATATTTCAATACCGATCTGAATCTAGTCGACTGGCTGAGCCAATATGGCGAAGGCAACGAGGTGTATATGAAAGGTTTTCTGGGGCGTATGCTTTTCTCCGGTGAGGAAGTACTGAAAAAAGTTAGTGTTCTTTCGGGAGGAGAGAAGATGCGTTGTATGATTGCCCGTATGCAGTTGCGCAATGCCAACTGTCTGATTCTCGATACTCCGACCAATCATCTCGACTTGGAGTCTATTCAGGCATTCAATAACAATCTGAAGACTTACAAAGGTAATATCCTCTTCTCTTCGCATGACCACGAATTTATTCAGACCGTTGCTAATCGTGTGATTGAATTGACTCCGAATGGTATCATCGACAAGATGATGGAATATGACGAGTACATTACTTCCGACCACATCAAAGAGCTGAGAGCCAAGATGTATAAGTAACGATGAACGTTTTTTGAACGATAAACGATGAACAGGCTGCACATAAATGGGTGCCTGTTCATCGTTTTTTTGTTTGCATTTACTGTAGTTTATCATCCATCGTTATTTTACCTTTCTTCATTTATTGCGTATCATATATAAACAACATATACAGTGTGAGCTATGGAACAGAATGAGATACAGGTATTGGTTGAAAAGAGCAGGAGGCAAGATGCAAGTGCATTTGCTTTGCTTGTGGCGGAGTATCAGACTTTCGTTTTTCGCTTGGCTTTCCGTCTGTTGTGCGATGAAGAAGAAGCCCGGGATATGGTGCAGGAGACTTTTTTACGTGTCTGGCTTTCATTGGATAAGTACCGGCCGGAGTTCCGTTTTTCCACCTGGCTTTACAGGGTATCATGTAATATCTGTTATGATCGTCTGCGGGCTTTGCAGCATTCTCCGGCCGGTGCGCTCTCTGATATTACATTTGCCGAACTACCTGTTTGTTCCGATGATAATATTGAAGCCACGTTAGTCAACCGGGAGCTGAAAGCCCATATCCTGTACTTCATGCAACAACTGACCCCTAAGCAAAAGCTTGTATTTACATTGCGGGATATCGAGGAGTTGGAAATCAAGGAAATTGAGAAGATCACCGGATTTACATCTGTCCAGATCAAGGCCAATCTCTATCTTGCACGAAAAAGTATCCGTAAGAAGTTGAACGAAATAAATAAAGAAAGATGAAAAAGGAAGAAATGAATTACGAAAAATGGTTGGAGCAATTAAAGAAGACTCCACCTGTTTTAGAAAATCCGGACGCACTGACCGAGGATATTATGCGTACTGTCAAAGCAGCGCCTTTCAGGAACAGGCCCGTCCGCAGATTGAACTTTGCTGCCTGGTGTTCTGCTATTGCTGCAACCCTGCTTCTCGGTTTATGGGTGGCAGAGGCAGTTGCTGTCGATCCGATTCTATCCTCAGAGGTGACTCGTATACCGAAGCCCTATCAAGAGCAAACACTCACCGATGAGCGAAACTATGAGAGATTGATGACAGGAGAGAAGCGGGAGATCTTCTTTTCCGCGTCCCGAAGCCGGAAAAAGGAGATGCTTAAACGGGAACGGCTTTATACCCGGTACGAACAGATAATGAAGAATGAATAACCTTTAAAAACAGATGCATATGAAAACGAATAGACTTTTATCGATATTGCTGCTGGCGGTTTCAATGGTGTCTTGCACCACTTATTATCAGGTGAAAACCCGGATTCATCCTGACGGTTCGGCCCATAGGGAAGTATATGCTTTTGCCGATTCTGCATTCATGGCCGGAGATCCGATGAAAAACCCCTTTATGTTTTCTTTGGATTCCGGTTGGGTAGTGACACGTTTCGATTCTGTCCGTACTCACAATTATTTTGGAGAAGAGGGGAAGATTAACGTATGTGCCGGCAGGGAAGAGCCTTCTGTCAGCATGTTTGCGGAGCAGGTTCATCCTAAAGATCCGATGTACCGTCCTTTGGTGACTCCTCAGGAGACACTGACCAAACATTTTCGTTGGTTCTACACCTATTATACCTATACCGGCATCTATCCGGAATTGGCAGATAAAGGCCCCGTACCTCTAAAGAACTACCTGAATGAATCGGAACAGAAGCTTTGGTTCCAGGGTGACGACACAGCCTATCGCGGAATGAACGGATTGGAGATGAAAGAATTGCTCGATCGGTTGGAAAAGAAATTTTACGACTGGTACAACCGAAGTCTTTATGAATTAAGTTTCGAAGTTATCCGGCCTTTTATCGCTGAGATAGATCGGGGGAAGTATATGTCCCGTCTGGATGAAGTTAAGGATTCATTGTATCTCGGCTATCAACCTAAAGATGATGATCCGGATCCTGATCCGGAACTCATTTGCCAATTGCTCGATACGCATTATCATACCGACTGTTTTTCTCTGCTTTATAAGGAAAAGCAACAAGAAGTAGATAAACGCTTTGACGAAGAGACACGTCCGATTGAATTGTTCGGAGCCGTGATTCAATATGAACTTAAAATGCCCGGACAAATGATCTCAGCCAATACAACTTTCAGAGATCGCGAATATCTGGTTTGGAAAGTGGATGCTTACCGTCTTTTGGCGGGTGAATATTCCTTGACGGCCCGATCACGGGTACCCAATGTCTGGGCCTTTATTCTTACCGGTGTACTGATTCTTTTGGGAATAGGCTTTTGGATAAAAAAGCGATGAATAGGAGAGGAGTGAGATAATGTCAGAACTCACTACAGATTACGCAGTTCTTCACAGATTATTCATGTGGCCATCCATGATTTAAATTCACTCTGTGTTACTCTGTGTGCTCTGTGGTGAGTTCTGACAGCTCTTGTTTTTATCGTTTATAAATCAACTTATTTTTTCCTTCTCCAAAAAGGTTATCTCCTATCGTTGTGATTTTGTCTCCATGAGCAACTACGTACCGCAACCTGTCGCATCCCATGAAAGCTCCATATTCGATAGCAGTAATGCTTTCCGGTAGTTCTACCGTTCCACAGAGACGGCCGCAATTGCTGAAAGCCCGTTGTCCGATGCTTTTTAGTCCATGTGGCAGACGGATGCGGAGCAGATATTTTTTTTGTGAGAAAGTAAAGTCGGGGATGGCCGTTGCATTGGTTTTTCAATGTCTACAGCTACCAGATTCGGCATATAATCCCGTATCAGCTTGAAGTCGGCTGCATCCAGCTTGCCTTCGATGGTCAGGAAGTTGATTTCTTTCGGCTGTAGTCCTGCTTTCTGAATTTCATTTTCCAGCGTGCTTAGTGCTCCTACCTCTATTTTAGCTTCCAGTGGTTCGCCTTCGATGAATGCAAAGTTATGTTTTTCAGCCGGTATTCATCACTTGCTCCCAGTGGTACAAAGATAGCAGTGATGCTGTCTGCCAATGCTTCCGGCAGTAGGTTAGGAGGAGTTTTCTTTTTAATCTGGCATATATTCAGATTTTCGCAGCCCATAAAAGCCGCATCTTCAATGTTTTTGATCTTTTCCGAAAGAATGATCTTTTTCAGAGTGGATTTTCCTTTGGCAGTGCCGTTTTCCATCTTACAGAAAGCGTATGCCGGAACAAAATTCGGCATATAAATATAGAACTTATCCGGATAGGTACCTTCTTTACCCGAGTACATGCTGATGCTCGCATTAGCTATGTCGAGCACTTGTAAGTTTTTAAATTCATCGCGCAGATGTCTGAAGTCCACTGCATTGATCTTTCCGGTCAGGGTCAAGTGGGTGACCTGGTTCGCTTCCTCTTCCGTCATCATCGAAATCAATGTTCCCGGTTTGCTGACGAAATACGTTTTCTTAACTTCTTGTGCCGTAGCTGCAAATAGATTGGCAGTAAGGGCTATTCCTATAAACAGATGTTTTATTTTCATATTTATGATAAATGTTTAGACAAATATAGCGAATCATACTTTATCTCGTCCAGAGTTTTAGAAAAATATAGTTATTTTTGTCCTTCAACCAATAAATTAACAAAATGGAACAACAGGATCACGAATCATTCTTTTCTCCGAAAGGGATTCCGGCATTTGCAAGCATTATTATCTTTTTGGTAAGCTTCTTTATCGTCATGTCCCTATTCCATTCCGTTCTGAATCTTTTTTCGGTAGTAAGAGGGTACGGAATGGGTTATTTCTTTATTGGAGAGGGGGTTATGTTGTTGAGCGTATTTATTGTAACCTTTCTGATGATGAGATTTCTGGATCGCCGTCCCTTCTCCGATTTAGGATTCAGCCTGAAAGGGCGTGGCAAAGATATTCTCTACGGTTTCCTGATGGCAGTGCTCATTTATGCTATTGGTTTTGGTGTTTGCCTGCTGACCGGGCAGATTGAGGTTGTCGGTGTCCATTTGCATTGGAGCGATTTGCTCTTAAGCGGGTTGTTTTTCGCCATGGTTGCCATTGTCGAAGAAACTATGATGCGCGGATATGTTCTGGGACGTTTGTTGCGTACGCGTCTCAATAAATTCATTTCTCTTCTCATCTCTTCCCTTTTGTTTGCGTTGCTTCATCTGATGAATCCCAATGTGGCTTTTTACCCATGCTCAATCTGGTGTTGGGAGGTTTGTTACTGGGAGCTTTCCTATCTTTACACCCGTAATCTTTGGTTTCCTGTTTCGCTTCATTTCTTTTTGGAACTGGATTCAAGGGCCCGTACTTGGCTATGAAGTCAGTGGCAATCGTTTCTGTGAAACCTTGTTTTCACTTCGCCTGCCTGCAAATAATCTGATTAATGGAGGGGCATTTGGTTTTGAAGGTTCGTTGGTTTGTACCGTATTGGCAACACTCTTTACACTATTCATTATCTGGTGGTTCGAACATTCATCACAGGGGATGCGGAGGTATTAAGGTTATTGCTTGGATACTTTTCTTTTTCCGCATTTGGAAATACGAAATGACAATTGTTAAATTTCAGCTCTCTGTCTTGTACGGATTGGCATCGGCAAATGATATTTTGAAAGAGTTATTGCATATTTGCGCAAAATGAAGAACTAAATGCGTAATTAAGGATAAAAAAGGAATTTGAATCCTTTATTTTTGCCATATCAAACTTTTAGAATAATCTACTATGGGACGGAAGTATTTGCAATCCTTTTTATGTATTGGCCTTGATTATATCGGCATTGTTCTTTCCTGCTTTTTCTGGAGATAATAATATTAAAACTGCCGGTGCCAATATGAGCTATGGCAATAGACTTGTAATGCAGACAGGACATAAATCTGCAAATCTTGTTTCCGGTGTAGAAAAAGTTGAGTGGATGAAGGTACTTCAAGATACGCTTCCTGTCTGTAAGATATCTATTCCCGGCACGCATGATAGTGGTTCTACCAAGGGAGGATGTATGCTGAAGACGCAAACTGCGGATATTCCCGCTCAGTTACAGAAAGGGATTCGGGCATTTGACATCCGTTTGAAGGAGAAGAATGGTAAATTAGGAGTATTCCATAGTCATGCTTTTCAGGATATATATTGGGAAGAAGATGTATTGTTGGCTTTCATCAGTTTCTTGCAAGCGCATCCTTCTGAGACTTTAATTGTGTCACTGAAAAAGAGGGAGGGGAGATAAAGGATTATGCCTCTTTATTATCTGCGTCTTTGAATACGCCTGCATATCAGCGTTATTTTATTGCGGATTTCCATCCGGAACTGACATTGAAAAGTTGCCGTGGTAAGATACTTTTTTTGCATAGAGATCATGCGATGGATAATTACCCGGGAGCCGCCTGCATCGGTTGGGATGATAATACTACTTGCCTGTTGACCCTTCGTAATACAGATGGTAAAGAAGCTACTGTTTGTCTTCAGGATGAATACCAATACAACTCGGGCAAAGAAGCGGGTAAAAAGATTGCGGCTTGTATTCGTAATTTTGATAGAATATGTGAAGAACAAACTTTTTCACGCCGGTGGGGGATCTCTTTTGTGAGTGCTACCGGACTGCATTCGGGAATACCGCTGGTTTTCGCGAATAAGGTTAATAAACCAGTGGCGGATTATCTGAAGGAGAACCGTAAACGAAATTGTGGCATTGTATTCATTGATTTTATAGAAAGTTCGGGAGGACAAAAATTAGTGGAATATCTCATTGAGGTAATATCTATTGATGCTATTCTCCTGACATTATCAGTTAGAATCAGATAATAAGTTTTCTTTTTATTAGTTACTATGCATATTTGCGTAAAATGAAGATTAAAATGCGCGAATAGTAACATGATAGAAAAATTGCTATTTGTAGTTTGTATATATTAAAAACCTTTAAATGGATATGCTATGAAACTGTCAATTGATTTAGGAGGAACAAATGTTCGAATTGCCCAAGTGGAGAATGGTATCTGTTTGAACAAGATGTCTGTACCTTGTCTTGCGCAACAAGATGCTTCAGCGGTACTTGATCAGCTTTTTCAACTTATTACGGGTATGATGAACGTCCAGGTGGATGGTATCGGTATCGGTGTCCCTTCAATTGTAGATGTGGAAAAAGGTATCGTATATAATGTGGCGAATATATCTTCTTGGAAAAAAATACATTTGAAAGATATATTGGAAAAGCGATTTATGGTGCCGGTTGCTATTAACAATGACTCTAATTGTTTCACTTTAGGCGAAAGTATGTTCGGCGAGGGGAAGCCTTATGCCCATATGGTGGGAGTTACTATTGGGACAGGTATAGGTGCGGGTGTTATCATTAATCATCGGTTGTATTGTGGTCAATATATGGGGGCCGGTGAAATAGGCTCGCTTCCTTATCTGGATTCTGATTTTGAACATTATTGCAGTAGTTCTTTCTTTAAGCGACATGACACGACAGGTGTAGTGGTAGCCGAAAAAGCAGAACGGGGAGATGGGGCTGCGCTGGAAATCTGGAGGGAATTTGGGACGCATCTGGGTAATTTGATGAAAGTAATTCTCTTTTCTTATGCTCCTCAAGCTATTATTTTGGGCGGAAGTATAGTATCGGCTTTTCACTTTTTAAGGATACTATGAAGGACGCTATGCAAGATTTCCCTTATAAAATACTATTGGACAATGTGAAAATAATTACTTCATATTTGAAGGATGCTAGCTTATTAGGAGCTTCCGCTTTGTTTGAGAAACAATATTTACCAATATCTATTATAAACAATTAAAAATATCATAAGTTATAGACTTATTATATTTACTTCTATATAAGAATGTAAGAAAAATAACCGCTTTGCAATACCTGCGTAATTCTGTTTTGAGACCTTTGCAACAGAATTATAATTTTTTATATTATAAACTTTAAATTTTGAATGCATGAAACAAGTAAATCTTAGAATCTATCAAACTATTCTGACTTTATTAGTAGGACTGTTTCTTTCGGCAGGTGCTTACGCACAGCAGATCTCTGTGAGGGGAATAGTAAAAGATCAGATGGGGGAACCTGTGATCGGTGCCAATGTTCTCGTGAAAGGAACTTCTAATGGAGTTATTACAGACATAGATGGTAAGTTTGCATTGTCGGCTGCCAAAAATGATATCTTGATTATCAGTTTTGTCGGTTTTATGAGTCAGGAAATCCCGGTAACGGGAAAAGATTTGATGGTAACTTTGAAAGAAGATACCGGACTTCTGGACGAGGTGGTTGTTTTGGGATATGGCGCGAATGCCCGGAAACAAGACTTGTCAGCGGCTGTGGGTGTATTGAGTAACACGGATGACTTGACGGTGCGTCCGGTTAGCTCTACGGAAAGTTTATTGCAAGGTCAGTTAGCGGGTGTTACGGTACAATCTAATGGCGGTGATCCTACATCCACTCCTTCTATTGTTATTCGTGGACAAGGTTCTCAAAATGGTGACAACGTACTTTGGGTAGTTGACGGCGTTCCGGGTGCTCCTATTGCTTCAATGAGTGATATTGAATCTATTGTCGTATTGAAAGATGCCGCGTCTGCTGCTATTTATGGTGCGCAATCAGGTGCGGGCGGCGTTATCCTGGTTACTACCAAAAAAGCTAAAGCGGGTATTCCTACTCTTAGCTATGAAGGTACTTACGGCATTCGCCAGGCTACAAATTTGCCGGAACCGTTAAATGCCGAGGAAGAGTTGGAGATGCGTAAACGCTCTTATGCCAACGCGAATGTGACTTTACCTGACGGTTGGAATATAGAAAAGAATCCATGGATCGGTACTACCCGTACAAACTGGATGGATGAGATTTTTTCGTACAGCTTTCTATCAGCGTCATAATATTGCTTTAAATGTAGGTACCGACAACTATTCCAGTCGCTTATCTTTTTCATTTGATAACGATGAAGGTGTATTGATTAATACTTATAATAAGAATTATGCAATTCGTTATAATGGCAAGTTTGATTTGAATAAGTGGGTATCTATTAGTGAGGATTTGGTATGGAAGAATACTGAGAATCGTTCAAAAGATACAAACGACGCTTATACAGGTCCTGTTTTATCTGCAGTTTATATGCCGGCAAGTGCTACTGTCTATAATCCGTTGGATGGTACTTGGGGAGGTACTACTACGGAGGATCCTGAATACATAGCTAAATATGGAAGCAATTTCGCCGGTGCTCATGGTGATGCGGTCAATCCGGTACGTTTACTGAGAGCTGAAAACCGTTTTAATAGAACCAGCGATGTGTGGAGCACTACCAGTTTGCAGATAGCCAATATAATACAGGGCTTGAAGTTTACCAGCCGTTTTACTTATAATCTGAAAACCAATAATTATAAGAACTTCCGTCCCATTCAAGATGAACCGGGTAAACCTAATAATTCAAATAGCCTGGATGTAACCAACTACCGTACAGATGCTTGGAAAACGGAGAATACTCTAACTTATGATAATAGTTTCGGAAACCATACAGTTGGTGCCTTATTCTCTACTACAGCCGACCATTATAATGTACGCGGACTGAAAGTAAATGGTAAGAATTTTGCTGATGAAAGTCCGTATCTGCAGTATCTGGCATATGCAGGAACTACTTCTGCTACAGATTATTTGACAGGGCCTGATGCCAACGTTTCATTAGTAGCTCGTCTCGCTTACTCTTATGATGATCGTTATTTTGTGACGGCATCTTGGCGTCGTGACTATGCCGGTCGTTTACCGAAAGAGAATAACTTTGGTGATTTCCCCGCAGCTACCTTAGCTTGGAAGATTTCTAATGAAAAGTTCTTTAAAAAGAGTGATTTCATCGGTATGTTGAAGTTGCGCGCTTCTTGGGGGCGTGTAGGTAATTTGGGTTCTATTGACTATAATTACAAGTCACTCTTATTAGGAACACCATACTGGCAAGAACAAGCTCAATATGGTGTGATAAATAATGCAACCTGGAATAATTTTGTATATAATTCCACTGCAATGAATAGGAACTTGACATGGGAGACTTCTGAACAGTGGGATTTAGGTTTAGATGTTGAACTGTTCAAAAATCGTTTGGCATTGTCTTTTGATTACTTTGATAAACGTACCTTTAACTTGATTCAGAAGCAAACAATGAATTGGCCAAGTTCTATCGGATTGGACCCGTTGTTGATTAATCAAGGTGAGATTCGTAATCGTGGTATTGAAATACAGGCTAACTGGAACGATCGCGTTAACTAAGGATTTTTCCTACTTCGTGTCGGGTAATTTTTCATATCTGAAGAATTGTGTGTCAGATATTGGCGTAAAGAATGCTGATGGTAGCCCCGGCGTATGGACAGATAGTGATTCTAAATTCCGTAACATACCTTATACTCGCCAGACTGCCGAGGGAGAGCCTTTGAACTCTTACTATCTGATTAAGACTGACGGTATTTTTCAAAGTGATGCGGAAGCGGCCGCTTATGTGGATAAGAATGGAAAACGTATCCAACCGAATGCCGTAGCCGGTGATTTGAAGTTTATTGATTATAATAACGATGGTAAGATTGACGATAAGGACCGCCAATATTGTGGAAGCGCTACTCCAAAAATAACGTATTCATTTTCATTTGGCGCTACTTACAAGAAATTCTCTTTTAGTGCTATGTTCCAGGGAGTAGGGGGGGCTCAGGCATTTTATGCTGCTAAATCTGTAATTCTGAGTGATGCGGATGGTAATTTCAACCGCGTAAAAGATATTTTGAATGCGTGGAGTCCTACTAATACATCTTCTAATATTCCCAGACTTTCGATGAATGACCCGAACTCCAATTTCTCTACGGCTTCTGACTGGTATCTGAAAGTGCTTCTTACTTGCGTCTTAAGAATTTGACTTTATCTTATGATTTGACCGATGTTCTTCAAAAAATGGTCACATCTAAGGGAACGTAACAGTCGTATGTCTGTTTATTTCAGTGGTGAGAACCTTTTTACGATTACTGATTATTCCGGTATGGATCCGGAGTGCGGAGGATGGGATGCTATGAAGTATCCTGTATCCAGAGTATTTTCTTTTGGTGTTAAACTAACTTATTAATAAAAACAGTTATGAAAAAATATATACCATTATTGGCGTTATCGGCACTAACCTTTTGCTCTTGCTCTGGCTTTTTAAATGTGCAGCCGGAAGGTAATCCTGCCACTACATCCTATTTTTTGAATGATGAACAAGCGATTGATGCCATTGACGGACTTTATGCTCCTATTCATCAGGAAAAAGGCTTTGGACGTGAGTTGTTTTGGGAACAAGGTGCTGCTTGTGATATAGTATGGGCTAAATCACGTGGCTTCAACTCATTGGCCACCTTTAACTATAACGGTGATGAAAGTCCTATCAGTGGTGGATTTGATTTATTCTATCAGAATATGGCTCGTTCCAACTGGATTATCAAGCAGTTGCTTGCCAAAGAAAAAAAAGGTGGATTAAGCGATGTAGAACATCGGAGTTTGGGTGAAGCTTTCTTTATGCGTGGCATGGCTCATTTTTGGATTGCTTACCGTTATGGAACGAAAGCCCAAGGTGTACCTTTTGTGCGCTATGAAGATTTTGAGGGCGATTATGATAATTCCATACCTCCACAGCAGGCTTCTGTAATAGACAATTATAAGTTTATTATAGAGGATATGGATAATGCCATTTCTTATTTGCCGAAATTCGAAGAATATTCAGATGATGATAAGGGACGTGCTCACAAAGCTGCCGCTGTAGCCTATAAAGCTAAGGTATATGCCTATTGGGCTACATGGGATGAAACTCAATGGAACAATGTAATTGCTATGGTTAATTCTCTGGAAACTGATTATGGACGTGGTTTGGCTGATACTTTTGCCGAAGTGTTCTCTTCGGAGTTTACGGATTTTTGGAATAAGGAATATATTTGGTCTATTCCTTCCAATGGTGGCTCTACAGGCGGCGGTGTTGAATTCCCCGGAGTGATTTTGGAAGATAAAGCTTGGGGTGTGTATAATGGCTGGGGCCACATAAAGCCTTCTTACGATATTTATGAAGAAATGGCAAAAGACGGTGCTGGTAATGATCGTCTGGTGCGTTCTATTTTGGAATATAATCAAGAGTTCGAATTTTTTGGTGAGAAACGTAAATTCTATACTGATACAAACTTGGATGTAGGTTTCCAGATTAATAAATATATGGACCCGTTCAAACATAAGGATGCCGATACTAAAGGATACGTTAACACAAAATGGCAACTGGCCCACTGCTC
>VOFI01001597.1_pt1 | contig 56001 bp, 75 predicted proteins | sample 5384131 | NCBI WGS metagenome assembly VOFI01 (sample SAMN12384728, study PRJNA508395) | human gut metagenome | isolation source: healthy gut H | host: Homo sapiens
CGTATTATTCTGTCATCGGAGGATGGGTAATTAAATATTTTGTAGAATATGTGAAAGGAATGGCGCAAAATTAGCAGAAGATGGATATTTTTCAAAAATTTATATCAGATGGATTTTTCTACGGAAATATGCTTTTGATTCTTTTCTGCATGTGATCCACATTGGCGATTATATATATTTGCGTACCACAAATAGACTGTCTGATTGGATGGGAATACTTTCCTGAGCCAGGGTGTATATGACTTTGGCTTTTTCCTGGCTTGGGACGTATTTCTTTTTTTTTTGCCCAAAGTATATACTCTTCAGTAAACATCATAATGCCAAAAACGTTCCACAAAATCACTTCTTTTATCTTTCCGATTTGTTTCATTCCAACTTGCAAGAAGATTCTTTATTCCAGGCATGGTCAAATCTAAAAGATGGGTCAATTCAGCGAGAGATAAAAGATGAAGCTTCATATAATGCCGATATTGCTGTCCAAGCAACTTCAACTCTTCATAAATCTCTCCAGAAGTTTGAAATTCTTTCATTTTAAACCAATGATCAATTCCATAATTAGCAATGATACGGGAATCAATCTTGTCGGTTTTGGCTTTTCGCAGACTTTCGTTACGATAACTTTTCATAAGATACGGATTAATTACAGAAACAAAAATCCTTTTTCCTGTAAATATGTAAGAATTGGAAGATGATAAATTCCGGTTGCTTCCATAACGATTTTGACTTCATCATTTAGTCTGAAAAGCATGGAAGATAATTCGCTTAAATCCTTATGGGTATGGGTAATATTGAAAGGCTTACTAACAATCTCTCCATATGGTTTCAAAATACATACTGTACTTTTCCCTTTTGATACATCAATTCCTACGCTGATCATAATATACTCCTTTTCTTTTTTATAGAATTGCAGTTGTTTATCCCATCTACACTTATTATGATTCAGTTTAGTTCGTTACGCGAAAGCTCCTGCGAGTTTCAACCTGCTTAAATGAATGTTTATAATAAGGGGATGGCTGTGAAAACGGTTTCATTCACGGATGTGAAAATCTGCATCTGCACCTTCCTGAATTGTTCCGTAAGGCAGATGGTATAGCTTTGCCGGGTTCACTGTCATTTTTTCCAGAAGTTGTATCATGGTCAGATATCCGGGCTTTACAAGGTTGGTGATACCGAGTGCAAGGGAGGTCTCGAGACCGATAATGCCGCTTGGGGCTTCTGTGATCGGTTTGGATTTTTCTTCTGTGCTGTGTGGGGCATGATCCGTAGCAATCAGGTCAATAGTTCCATCAGCGAGTCCTGCAATAATCTGCTGGCGGTCATTTTCCGTACGAAGCGGCGGATTCATCTTTGCCAGCGTGCCATGTTCCAAAACAGCGTCTTCTGTTAAGGAGAAGTGGTGCGGTGTTGCCTCAGCGTGTAATTTTGCCCCCCAGTTTTTTGTATGTACGGATCAGATCAATCGATACACCGGAACTGATATGCTGGATTACAACATCTGCACCGGAACGGAGCGCCAGAAGACAGTCTCTTGCCACCAGTGCTTCTTCGGCAATGGATGGAGAACCGTAGATGCCGAGTGCATCGGATACTTTGCCATGATTGATTCCATTGTTGCGGATAAAAGCCGGGTCTTCTTCGTGAAGACTGATCGGAACGTTTAACTTTGCGGCATTTTTCATCGCCTGATAGCAGAACTCAGCATTCAGAAGAGGGATGCCGTCATCGGTAAATCCGCATGCCCCGGCTTCTTTTTAATGCAAGCATGTCTACTTCGTCCCGGCCTTTTAATGAACGGGAGATTGCAGCAGCCTGGAAGATACGGATATCTTCTTTGGAAGCACGTGCAAGATTATCTTTTTAGGGTGTCTGTATTGTCGACCGTAGGGGATGTATTCGCCATACAGATTACAGTAGTAAACCCGCCTTTTGCAGATGCCTTTGCTCCTGTATGGATATCTTCTTTATATGTAAATCCCGGATCACGGAAATGTACATGTGTATCGATGAGTCCAGGTCCGACAACGAGTCCTCCGGCTTCTAGAATCTCCTCGGAATCTTCTGAAATTTCAGGTGCGATTCTTGCAATTTTTCCGTTCTTCACCAGTATATCCATATGCTCGGACAGACCAGATGCAGGATCTACTACAAGTCCATGTTTGATGATCATGATAAATTTCCTCCTTAAAAATCTGATGTTAAAATACAGTAAATATTATAAATGTAGTATAATGTATTGGAAATGGGCTTGTCAATTAAGAGACATGGAACAGGAAAGCTGAATATATGAGAAATAAAAAGGAGCACGTAGAACAGAAATGGGATTTAAACGTTTGGAAAAAAATTTGATCGATATTATAAAAGAAGAACAGGCAAAACTTGGATTTCGAAAAGAAGAGATCCGTTTGTATTATCCATTGATTTCCCTCAATCATTTCTTTGAGGCGGATGACGATGTGGATGAGATGCAGACACGTCTGGAACAGTTCCCGGAAGAAGTAAAGAAAAAACTCGGAGATATCTGTGTAACGCACAAAAAAGACAGATTCTGCCTGCATATTCCGGAACAGGGAAGTGTCTATGTACATGAACATATGGCAGAAAATGAATTCATCAAAAAGCTGGTGGAGCTGATGATGAATCACGGAATCAAAAAAGAAGATATCCTTGCGATATTTCAGAAAGAGGCAAAAGATATCAGGGTGGGAGATATGCACAACGGAGAATTTGACTTTTGGGTAAGATTTCCGGAAGAAAATGAGGACGAATACTATTACTGCTTTAAGGACGAAGGGTGTCATATGATCTATCACCGTTTTTTGCCGGAAGATTATGCAGATTTCGGATTCTGAAAGGCAGTCGGAAAAGAATAAAAATACAGATGCAGACAGGAATTATAATTATAACTTATAAATGCTGCCTGCATTTTTAATTATAAAATATCTTGCTATATGTAAAGATTCATGATAAGCTATACTACATCGTGCTAAAAGCAAAGACGTGCTAAAGCGATTTGGGTGAGGATTTATTCTCAAAATAATGACAATTACTTTGACGAATTTGCTGCAATGCGATTACGTTATCATAAAAAACTCAGGAGAGTCTTTTTCGTAATGAAATGAAAAGCGCCGAAGGTGTAAGCAGAAAACAGATCTGCAAATCTCTCAGGCAAAAGGATGGAGGAATGAATTATGGGAATTTTTGGACGTATTGACACTTTTATCACATGGTTTGACGGAGTCGTATGGGGACTTCCGTTAATCATCTTAATTCTGGTCACAGGAATTTTTCTGACTGTGCGCTTGGGCCTTCTTCAGGTAAGGTATCTTGGGAAAGCGTTAAAATTCATGGTGAAAAATGAAGAAGATGGACACGGAGAAGTAACCAGCTTTGGAGCTCTTTGTACTGCATTATCGGCAACGATCGGTACCGGTAATATCGTCGGTGTGGCAACTGCAATTTCTGCAGGTGGACCGGGAGCGTTATTCTGGATGATCCTGACAGCATTTTTAGGAATGGCAACAAAGTATTCAGAAGGTCTTCTGGCAGTAAAATACCGTACGATCGATGAAGACGGGCATGTACTTGGCGGACCATTCTATTACATTGAGAATGGAATGGGTGTAAAGTTCAGATGGCTTGCAAAGATATTTGCATTCTTTGGAGCAGGGGTTGGATTATTCGGAATCGGTACATTTACACAGGTGAATGGTATCTCATCTGCAGTCCGTAACTTTTTTGATCCGAACATGGCACATACAGTAGCATTATTTGGAAATGATTATTCATGGGCAACTGTAATATCCTGTCTGGTACTGACGGTATGTGTCGGAATGGTTGTATTAGGTGGAATCAAGAGAATTGCAAAAGTATCTGAGATCGTCGTTCCGTTCATGGCGGTTCTGTATGTAGTATTGGCAGTCATTATCATGGTGACAAATATTACCGCAATTCCGGCAGCTATTGTAACAATTGTAAAATCAGCATTTACCGGAAGCGCACTGGCCGGTGGTGCAATGGGAAGTATGATCGTAGCAATGCAGAAAGGTATTGCCAGAGGAATCTTCTCGAATGAATCCGGACTTGGAAGCGCACCGATCGCAGCGGCTGCAGCACAGACCAAAGAACCTGCAAGACAGGGACTGGTGTCAATGACCGGTACATTTATTGATACGATCGTAATCTGTACGATGACAGGACTTTCTATTGTCATAACGGGAACGTGGAATACGGGCCTGGAAGGTGTGGAGATTACGACAGCTGCTTTCCAGCAGGGACTGCCGTTCCCGCCGGTTGTGGCATCCTTTGCATTGATGATTTGTCTGGTATTCTTTGCATTTACAACGATTCTTGGATGGGATTATTACGGAGAACGATGCCTGGAATATCTGTTTAATAAGAATATGAAAGCTGTAAGAGCGTATAGATGGCTTTATATTATATGTGTATTCATCGGACCATATATGACGGTTGCGGCAGTATGGAATATCGCAGATATCTTCAATGCATTGATGGCAATCCCGAATCTGATAGCCTTGCTTGCGCTCAGCAAAGTCATAGTAAAAGAAACGAAAGCATTTACGGAAAAGCTGAATGTGGAAGAGAAGAATCAGAGAATTCTCAAAGGAATGAATGCAGAGAATGCATAATAGAATATAAGTTCTGTAGAGCATATGGTGATAAAATACAGGGATTTTGGTATAAGAAGCAGAATCCCTGTATTTATTTTTGTCCTCTTATTTTGATAGAAAAAATATGCTGGATGCAGAATTTATAAAAGGTCATACTTTTCTTTAAAAGTCCGTATTATTTCTAAAATAAAACAAAATACATACAATGTTTGTGTAAATTTGTGCAAAATGTGTTAAAATGTAAGAAAACAAAGGACAGGTGCAAAAATGAAGAAACAAAAGAAAGATCCATTGTATAAAAGCTTCGGTTATGCATTTGCCGGAATATTTGCAGTGGTAACGAAGGAACGGAATATGAAGATTCATTGTGTGGCAATGGTTTGTGTGGTGATCGCAGGATTCGTATTTCATATTACACCGGTAGAGTGGTGTATCTGCCTGACATTGTTTGGTCTTGTCATGGCATTGGAAATGGTGAATACGGCGGTAGAAGCAGTGGTTGATCTGGTCACGGAAGAGAGAAAGCCGCTTGCAAAGCTTGCCAAAGATGCGGCGGCCGGAGCAGTATTGATCGCGGCAATCATGGCAGCAATTGCAGGGATGATCATATTTATTCCAAAGCTTTTGGAAAGCCTGTCTATATAGACATCGAAAGGAGAACGACCTATGGAAAAATTAGGAAGCGGATTAAAGAAAGTATTACTTGCAGGAATCGGAGCAGTTGCAGTCACAGGAGAGAAATCAAAAGAACTTCTGGATGAGATGGTGAAAAAAGGGTGAGCTGACTGTTGAACAGGGCAAAGCACTGAATGAAGAACTTAAGCATAACATCAAGTCGACAGTAAAAGAAAAAGTGAATGTAAAAGTAAAAAAAACATCTTCACCGGAAGAACTGGATGAGCTTTTGGATAAGATGACTCGGAACAGATGGCATTGTTGAAACAGAGAATTGATGAGATGGAGAAAAACAGGAAGAATTTGAAGCAGCAGAGACGGTAGAAGATGTGACAGACGAATCCGTATGCGAAGATGCGGCAGAGAAAGCAGCGGAAGAAGAGACAGCTGAGAACGAAGATATTTAAAGAGGAACAGGTTCATGAGTAAGGGAGAATCCAAAGAATACCGTACCAGGTTAAAGGAGATTACATCCGTACTTCATAAATATGGAATCACTAGGGGAATTACGCCTCAGAAACTCCGGATGATACTGGAGGATCTGGGGCCTACTTATATTAAAATCGGTCAGATTATGTCACTGCATTCAGACATTTTACCGAAAAGATATTGTGATGAACTGATGTGTCTGCGTTCAGAAGTAACTCCGATGGAATTTCCGGAAGTAAAAGAAGTGATCGAACAGGCATATGGTTGTCCGTGGAATGAAATATTTGCATTCATTTCCGATACACCACTGGGATCAGCATCCATTGCACAGGTCCACAGAGCAGAACTGCTCAGCGGTGAACAGGTTGTTATCAAGGTTCAGCGAACAGGCATTTATGAAATTATGGCAAGAGATATCGGACTCCTTCGGAAGGCAGTAAAGCTGATGCCGCCGATCAGTCTGAAAGGAATGGCTGACTTCGACCAGGTACTGGATGAACTTTGGAATGTGACACGGGAAGAGATGAATTTTCTCACCGAAGCATCGAATATGGAAGAGTTTGCCAGACGGAATGCGGATGTCGTATATGTAAGAACACCGAAACTATATCAGGAATATACAACCATGCATGTGCTGGTCATGGAATACATCGAAGGGCCTGCGATCGATGATAAAGAGAAACTTCTGGCAGGCGGATACGATCTGGAAGAGATCGGGATCAAGCTGATCGATAATTATATCAAACAGGTGATGGAAGACGGTTTCTTCCATGCAGATCCCCACCCGGGAAATGTAAAGATCCAGGATGGCAAGATTGTATGGATCGATATGGGAATGATGGGAAGACTGACCGAACGGGATAAAGAACTGATCGGAAAAGCAATTCGCGGCATTGCAGAAAATGATATCGGCATGATCCAGGAAGCAGTCATGGCACTGGGTGAATTTAAAGAGAAACCAGATCAGAGCGTATTGTATGAAGATATCAGTGAACTGATGTCGAAGTATGGGTCCTTAGATATGGGAGAGATCGATGTTGCAGAAGTGATGATGGATCTTATGGAAGTGATGAAGGAAAATAAGATCCGTATGCCGCATGGTCTGACGATGCTGGCAAGAGGATTGACTAACATGGAAGGCGTGCTTGCAGACATTGCTCCACAGATCAATATGATCGAGATCGCATCCAGACATATTTCAGAGAGTATGTGGAAAGATCTGGATTGGAAAAAAGAATTAAAACATGCAGGAAAGAATCTTTACCGTTCGATGCATAAAGCAGTAGAAGTCCCGGGACTTGCGGCGGATGCACTACATGGTCTGATGAAAGGTCAGACAAGAGTTAACCTGGATCTGCATGCATCCAACGATCTGGCACAGTTACTGAGGCGTCTGGTGCGGAATGTGGTAATGGGATTGTGGGTGATGGCATTGCTGATCAGTTCAAGCATTATCTGCACTACCAATATGAGCCCGAAGATCTGCGGAATCCCGGCAATTGGTGCGATTGGGTATTTATTTGCATTTGCGATTGTGATGTATGTGCTTATTAAGCATATTCTTTCCAAATGAATTTGGGATTTATTCTCAGTTTTATGGGCAAATATGCCGACAAAATGATACGAGAATCTGTATTTGTACCAAAAAAATGAACAAAATAACAGTCGGAATCGCTAGACTTTGATGATACAGGAGATATAATAAAACCATACACGTCAATATATGATTTGTACTATTATCAGAGGAACAACGAAAATGAAATGAAGACCATGGATGGTAACCAGGGCAGCTCATGCTTCATATGCATATACAGAAGGCAATTTACCCTATTACACCATCATCAGTACGGAACGAATCTACAGAAGGAAGAAAGAACATATTTGGACAGACTGCAGGTAACAGAGTGCCCTGCTACAGTACACGGACGGTTCTGACAACAACAGCATCACAGGGACTTCTGTTAATGATTCCTAACTTATATAAAGTAGCAGGACATTCTGATGTTTACGCCTGTCGTCAGACTGGTGCAGCAATGCTTTGCGAATCCAGTGTACAGGAAGTTATGGATCTGACACCAGTTGCACACTGTGCAGCATTAAAAGGAAAACTTCCATTTATCAACTTCTTCGATGGATTCCGTACATCACACGAGATTCAGAAGATTGAAACATGGGATTATGAAGACCTGAAGGATCTGGCAGATATGGATGCAATCCCTGCATTCCGTGATCACGCACTGAATCCGAATCACCCATGCCAGAGAGGTTCCGCTCAGAACCCGGATATCTTCTTCCAGGCAAGAGAAGCATGTAACCCATACTACGATGCTCTTCCGGCTGTCGTACAGGAATACATGGATAAAGTTAACGCTAAGATCGGTACTGATTACAAACTCTTCAACTACTACGGAGCAGCAGACGCAGAGCAAGTTATCATCGCTATGGGTTCTGTATATGATACAATCGAGGAGACAATCGACTACTTAACAGCAGCTGGGGGAAAAGTTGGTGTTGTTAAGGTTCGTCTTTACAGACCATTCTGCGCACAGGCCTTATCGATGCTATCCCTGAGACAGTTAAGCTGATCACCGTACTTGACAGAACAAAAGAGCCAGGAGCTCAGGGAGAGCCATTATTCCTGGATGTAGTATCTGCATTAAAGGGATCTAAGTTCGACGCAGTACCGGTTAACGGCGGACGTTACGGATTAGGATCCAAAGATACAACACCTGCACAGATCGTTGCAGTATTCAACAACGAAGACAAAAGCTAAATTCACAATCGGTATCAACGATGATGTAACAGGACTTTCACTTGAAGTTGGTGCTCCACTGGTTACAACACCAGAAGGAACAATCAACTGTAAGTTCTGGGGACTTGGAGCTGACGGAACAGTCGGAGCTAACAAGAACTCTATCAAGATCATCGGTGACAATACTGATATGTACGCTCAGGCATACTTTGATTATGACTCCAAGAAGTCAGGTGGTGTTACAATGTCCCACCTTCGTTTTGGTAAGAAGCCGATCAAATCTACCTACCTGATCCAAAGGCTAACTTTGTAGCATGTCACAATCCATCTTATGTAAACAAATACAACATGGTTCAGGAATTAGTTGACGGAGGAACATTCCTTCTGAACTGTGCTTGGGATATGGAAGGACTTGAGAAACATTTACCAGGACAGGTAAAAGCTTTTATTGCTGATCACAATATCAAGTTCTACACAATTGATGGTATCAAGATCGGTAAAGAGATCGGACTTGGCGGACGTATCAATACAGTTCTTCAGTCTGCATTCTTCAAACTGGCTTCTATCATTCCAGAGGAAGAAGCAATCGACCTTATGAAGAAGGCTGCAAAGGCTACATACGGTAAGAAAGGTGATAAGATCGTACAGATGAACTACGATGCGATCGATGCCGGAGCTAAACAGGTAGTTGAGATCGAAGTTCCGGAATCTTGGAAATCTTGTGAAGACGAAGGATTATTCACACCAGAAGTTAAGGGTGGAAAAGACGATGTTGTAGCATTCGTTAAGAACATCCAGTCTAAGGTTAATGCTCAGGAAGGTAATACTCTGCCAGTATCTACATTTACTGACTATGCAGATGGATCTACACCGTCAGGTAGTGCAGCATATGAGAAACGTGGTATTGCAGTAGATATCCCGGTATGGAAATCAGAAAACTGTATCCAGTGTAACCGTTGTGCATACGTATGCCCACACGCAGTTATCCGTCCGGTAGCACTTACAGAGGACGAACTTGCAAAAGCACCAGAAGGACTGAAAGCAATCGACATGATCGGTATGCCGGGAATGAAGTTCACTATGACTGTATCAGCTTATGACTGTACAGGATGTGGCTCTTGTGTAAACGTTTGCCCAGGTAAGAAGGGTGAAAAAGCTCTTGTTATGGCAAACTGGAAGAAAATGCAGCAGAGCAGGATATCTTTGATTTCGGACGTGAGATCGAGGTTAAACCAGAAGTTGTTGCTAAATTCAAACCAGAGACAGTTAAGGGAAGCCAGTTCAAACAGCCATTACTTGAGTTCTCAGGAGCTTGTGCAGGTTGTGGAGAAACACCTTATGCAAAACTGATCACACAGTTATTTGGTGACAGAACGTACATCGCTAATGCAACAGGATGTTCTTCAATCTGGGGTAACTCTTCACCGTCTACACCTTACACAATGAACGCTAAGGGACAGGGACCGGCATGGTCTAACTCACTGTTCGAGGATAATGCTGAGTTTGGATACGGTATGTTACTTGCTCAGAAAGCCATCAGAAAGAGACTGAAAGAAGAAGTTGAAACTGTTGCAGCATCAGAGCAGGCTTCAGCAGAGGTTAAAGGCAGCTTGCCAGGAATACCTCGATACATTTCGCTGTGGTATTACAAACGGAGATGCTACAGATAAATTAGTTGCAGCTTTAGACGGATGTGACTGCGATACATGCAAGGATATCGTTAAGAAGAAAGACTTCCTTGCTAAGAAATCCCAGTGGATCTTCGGTGGTGACGGATGGGCTTACGATATCGGATTCGGTGGTGTTGACCACGTACTAGCAAGTGGAGAAGACATCAACATCATGGTATTCGATACAGAGGTTTATTCTAACACTGGTGGACAGTCTTCTAAGGCTACTAAGACTGGTGCTACAGCTCAGTTCGCAAAGCAGGCGGAAAAGAGACGAAGAAGAAAGACCTTGCTTCGAAAATGGCTATGAGCTATGGATATGTATACGTTGCACAGATCGCTATGGGTGGAGACTTCAACCAGCATCTGGTCACTGGTTCCACCGGTGGTTGCGATCGCACTGGCACTGATTACAAAAAGAAGTGTACAGCTCGTTATTTGTAGGGATTTTAGTGGGTGGAATGTTTTTATTCCGGATTTTCCTTTGAAGGAACCATCACCCATATTTTTCAGGAAGGGATCGTAGGTGTTCTTTCTGACAGCTATAATATGGGTATCCTGATATTCCTGGTTATCCTCGGAACCATGGTCTGCCTGATGAATAAGGCAGGAGGATCTACCGCATTCGGTGAATGGGCAAGTTCCCATATCAAGAGCCGTGTCGGTGCACAGCTTGCAACAATCGTCCTCGGTGTGCTGATCTTTATCGATGACTATTTTAACTGTCTGACAGTAGGAAGCGTTATGCGTCCTGTAACTGACAAGCACAACGTATCCCGTGCAAAGCTGGCTTATCTGATCGATGCGACAGCAGCTCCAGTATGTATCATTGCACCGATTTCATCTTGGGCAGCAGCCGTTACCGGTTTTGTAGAAGGTGAAGATGGATTTTCGATATTTATCCGTGCAATTCCATATAACTTCTATGCAGTCCTTACCATCGTGATGATGATCGCAATGGTTGTGATGAGGGTTGAGTATGGCCGATGAAGGTTCATGAAGATAATGCGAAAAAAGGTGATATTTACACCACACCGGACAGACCGTATGCAAATGCGGAGGAAGAGACAGTGGATAACGGTAAAGGAAAAGTAATGGATCTTTTGATCCCGATTATTTCACTGATCATCTGCTGTGTGATCGGAATGATCTACACCGGTGGGTTCTTTTGACGGAGTCGGTTTTGTAGAAGCATTTTTCAGGAAGTGATGCTTCCCAGGGACTGACGGAAGTTTCTTTGCTTTTTGTGATCACAATCGTGCTGTATCTGGTAAGACGTGTGCTGAAATTCGATGAGTGTATGGCATGTCTCCCGGATGGATTTAAGGCGATGGTTCCGGCAATCCTGATTCTTGTTTTTGCATGGACACTGAAATCTATGACAGACAGTCTTGGAGCGGCGGAATATGTAGCAGGTATTGTAGCCGGAAGTGCGGAAGGTATGGTAAATCTTCTTCCGGCAATCATCTTCCTTGTGGGATGCTTCCTTGCATTTGCAACCGGTACAAGCTGGGGAACATTCGGAATCCTGATCCCGATCGTGGTACATGCATTTGAAGGAAAGAATGAGACGATGATGATCATTGCTATCTCCGCATGTATGGCCGGAGCAGTTTGTGGTGACCACTGTTCACCGATTTCGGATACAACGATCATGGCATCTGCTGGTGCACAGTGCAATCATATTAATCATGTCAATACACAGCTTCCATATGCGGAAGTCGCGCGGTGATCTCGTTTATCACTTATATTATTGCCGGATTCGTACAGAGTGCATGGATCGCACTTCCAGCAGGAATCATCATGATGCTTGCCTTTGTGACATTCATGAAATTTTCACAGAAAAAGCAGACAGCGCTTTTTTCACAGAAGAAAGAAGCATAATAGAGAAAATGAGGAATGGCTTTCGTAGCTGTTCCTTATTTTATTTACGCGAGTAATGAATCAAAGTCCGTGCTTGCACGAGACCTTGGTGACTGCCGCGATAACTTGAGAAACTCGCGGAGCGTGTTTCTCATAGTTGGCGGAAAAAGTCATAAAGAACTGGGGAGGTACAGCGGATTATGAAAAACAATTCCCACCAAGACCTTGTATCAAATCAAAGAAATGTGTACAATGTTATTTATGAGACTAACTACAGAACTTGGAGGAAATCATATATGGATTTAACAAAGCTTACAGCATATGAGATCATTGAGCACAGACCTCTTCCGGATCTGAAATCGGAAGGAGCGCTTTTAAGACATAAAAAAGAGCGGTGCGAGGGTGCTTCTGATCTCCAATGATGATGAAAATAAAGTATTTAATATCGGATTCCGCACACCGACAACGAACAGTACCGGAGTGCCACATATCATGGAACATACTGTTCTGTGTGGCTCGGAAAAGTTTCCGACCAAGGATCCGTTTGTGGAACTGGTAAAAGGATCTTTGAACACCTTTTCTGAATGCCATGACTTATCCGGATAAGACTGTATACCCTGTTGCCAGCTGCAATGACAAGGATTTTCAGAATCTGATGGACGTATATCTGGACGCAGTTCTGCATCCGAATATTTATAAATACGAAGAGATCTTCCGGCAGGAGGGATGGAATTATCACCTGGAGGAAGCAGATGGGGAGCTTTCTTATAACGGCGTTGTCTATAATGAAATGAAAGGTGCTTTTTCTTCACCGGAAAGTGTTCTGGACCGTATGATCCTGAATTCTCTTTTCCCGGATACGACTTATGCAAATGAGTCCGGCGGAGATCCGGATGTGATCCCGGAACTGACTTATGAAGAATATCTGAATTTTCACAGAACCTATTATCATCCGTCCAACAGCTATATTTACCTCTATGGAAATATGGATATGGAAGAGAAATTAAATTGGCTGGATCAGGAATATCTGTCTGCTTACGATAGAAAAGAAGTAGATTCTGAGATCCATCTGCAGAAGCCGTTTGAGCAAATGCATGATATCACAAAGCCGTATTCGATCGCAAGTAATGAATCGACAGAAGATAACACCTATCTTTCCTACAATAAGGTCATTGGGACTTCTCTGGATGAAAAGCTGTATCTGGCATTCCAGATCTTGGATTATGCACTGCTTTCTGCACCGGGAGCACCAATTACAAAAGCACTTCTGGAAGCAGGAATCGGAAAAGATATCAGCGGGTCGTATGACAGCAAAGACCTATCAGCCGATCTTCTCCATTGTGGCAAAGAATGCCAATGAAGAACAGAAAGCAGAATTTGTAAAAGTGATCGAAGATACATTGAAGGCTATCGTAGAAAACGGAATGGACAAAAAGGCACTGGAAGCGGGAATCAATTACCATGAATTCCGTTACCGTGAAGCAGACTTCGGAGGCTATCCAAAGGGACTGATGTATGGTCTGCAGATATTTGACAGCTGGCTTTATGATGAGACAAAGCCGTTTATCCATGTGGAGGCACTGGACACCTTTGCGTTCTTAAAAGAACAGATCAATACCGGGTATTTTGAAAAGCTGATTCAGACATATCTTTTGGATAACCAGCATGGAGCACTGGTCACGATCGTGCCGGAACCGGGACGTACAGCCAGATTGGATGCGGAATTAAAAGAAAAACTGCAGGTATATAAAGAAGGCCTTAGCAGGGGAGAAATCGAAAAGCTGGTTGCAGATACAAAGCATTTACAGGAGTATCAGGAAGAACCGTCAAGTCAGGAGGATTTGGAGAAGATACCGATGCTGACAAGAGCGGATATTTCCCGCGAGATCGCACCGATTTATAATGAAGAGATGAAGATTGCAGATATCCCGACGGTATTCCATGAGATTGAGACGAACGGGATCGGTTATCTGGATCTGATGTTTGACCTTTCGGATGTGCCGGAAAAGGATCTCCCGATGGTGGGGCTTCTGCAGGCAGTTCTCGGAATCATTGACACTGAGCATTATGAATATGGAGAACTTTTTAATGAAATCAACAGACACACCGGAGGAATCGGAACTTCACTGGAGCTTTACCCGGATGTGACGAAAGTAAAAGAAAAAGAATTCAAGGCAACTTTTGAAATCAAAGGGAAAGCACTTTATGGACAGATTCCATTTGCCATCCGTATGATGAAAGAGATTCTGACAGCATCGAAACTGGATGATGAAAAACGTCTGAAAGAGATTCTTTCTATGACAAAGACCAGATTGCAGGATCGTTTCCTGTCTGCAGGACATTCCCAGCAGCACTCGGGCAATGTCTTATAAGTCACCGATTTCAAAATTCAAAGATACGACGAATGGAATAGAATATTACCAGAATATCCGTGAAATGGAAGAACATTTTGATGAGAAGAAAGAAGAAATCATCAGCGGATTGAAGGCTTTGTCGGAATTACTTTTCAGAAAAGGCAATGTGATGATCAGTTACACAGCCTCAAGAGAGGGACTTGCCGTTTTGGAAGAGGAGATCGGAAGCTTAAAAGAAGCTCTTTATCCGGAGAGAACGCCAGAGAGCCGATGCATCCTGCACTGTGAAAAGAAGAATGAAGGATTTAAAACTTCTTCTAAAGTACAGTTGGCGGCAAAGGCAGGCAACTTTATCGACGCAGGGGAGGAATATAACGGGGCACTGCAGATCCTGAAAGTGATCATGAGTTATGAATACCTCTGGATCAATATCCGCGTAAAAGGTGGTGCGTATGGCTGCATGAGTAACTTCAACCGCATTGGTGAGGGCTATTTTGTATCTTACCGTGACCCGAATCTTGGAAGAACCCTGGAAATCTACGACGGAGTTCCGGAATATCTGGAGAATTTCACGGTCAGCGAACGCGATATGACAAAATATATTATCGGAACGATCAGCAACATTGATCAGCCGATGACTCCGGCAACCAAGGGAGACCGTTCCATGAACCTTTATATGAATCATGTCAGTGCAGAGATGATCAGAAAAGAAAGAGAACAGATCCTTACAGCAAACCAGGAGGATATCCGCGCACTTGCAGGTGTGGCACGTGCAGTGCTTGCAAATGATCAGATCTGTGTGATCGGAAATGAAGCAAAGATAGAAGAAGAAAAAAGAATTATTTATGACAGTTGAGAATTTATTTTTAGAAGGAGAATGCATGAGAGCAGATTTTAAATCAGGATTTGTAACGTTGATCGGCAGGCCGAATGTGGGGAAATCCACCCTTATGAACTATCTGATCGGTCAGAAGATAGCTATTACATCGAATAAACCACAGACTACCAGAAACCGGATCCAGACGGTACTTACGACCGATGAAGGACAGATTGTATTTGTCGATACACCGGGAATCCATAAGGCGAAGAACAAGCTTGGGAATACATGGTAAATGTGGCAGAGCGCACCTTAAATGAAGTTGATGTGGTACTGTGGCTGGTTGAGCCAAGTACCTTTATCGGAGCCGGAGAGCAGCACATTGTGCAGCAGCTTGGAAAGGTGACAACACCTGTCGTGCTGGTCATTAACAAGGCAGATACCGTGAAGAAGGAAGATATTCTTCCGCGTATCGCAAAATACAATGAAGTATACCAGTTTGCAGATATCGTTCCGGTATCTGCGAGAACCGGTGAAAATACAGACGAGCTTTTTAAAGGTCATCATGAAATATCTTCCGTATGACCGCAGTTTTATGATGAGGATACGATTACCGATCAGCCGGAAAGGCAGATTGTTGCAGAACTGATTCGCGAGAAGGCACTGCATTGCCTGAATGAGGAGATTCCACATGGAATTGCGGTATCAATCGAGAAGATGAAAGCACGCAAAAAAGTGATGGATATTGAGGCAACGATCATCTGTGAACGTGATTCACATAAAGGAATCATCATTGGCAAGCAGGGATCCATGCTGAAAAAGATCGGCAGTACGGCGCGATATGAGATCGAGCAGATGCTCGAATGTAAGGTAAATCTCCAGCTATGGGTAAAAAGTAAAGAAAGACTGGAGAGACAGTGATTTCCTGATCAAAAACTTTGGATACCGAGAAGACGAGTAAAAAATGTCAAGGTGTTTCTCTGAAAAACAGTTGGCAGATATTACGCAGTATAGCATCTGAAAATATGGGAGAACCTAATCTTAAAAGGCATAAGAAAAAGATGTGGTGACCGAAGGATGAATCAGGAATACTGGGATCAGTTTGCAAGAACAGGACGGGTGGAGGATTATCTCTCCTACCGGGAAAAGGAAGTCTGCAAAGCGAAAACGGAGAAATACGGTGACAAATGCAGTGAATCAGTTAACAACAATGACAGGGATGATTCTGTCGGTAGCACCGATTGTTGAATATGATAAAAGAGTCGTGATCCTGACAAAAGAAAAAGGGAAAATATCAGCGTTTGCAAAAGGAGCGAGACGACCGAACAGTCCGCTTGCAGGGGCTTGTACACCTTGTAATTTCGGAAAATTCATGCTGTATGAAGGAAGAAATTCCAACACTCTCCAGTCGGCAGAGATCGAAAATTATTTTGCAGAGCTCCGCACGGATGTGGAAGCGGCATACTATGCATTTTATTTTCTCGAATTTGCAGATTTTTATACAAGGGAAGCCAATGACGAGCGGGAAATGCTGAAGCTTCTTTATCAGACGATGCGCGTGTTGACGAAAAAGATCATTCCATTTGAGCTGGTACGCTACATATTTGAACTGAAGGCACTCAGTGTCAGTGGGGAAGGACCGCAGGTATTTCAGTGTGTCAGATGCGGGAACAGGGAACGTCCCTGTGTGTTCAGTGTAAAGGAGGGTGGTTTGGTCTGCAGTGAATGCGGTCAGAATGTCTATGACGGAATGCGGCTGAATACGTCTACCCTTTATGCTATGCAGTTCATTGTCGGGACACCGGTGGAAAAGCTCTATACCTTTACCTTAAGCGATGAAGTTTTAAAGGAACTGGGAAAGCTAATGGGGCGTTATCTGGATGTATACGTGGCTCACAGATTCAAGTCGCTTGAGATTCTGGAGCGACTCATAGGGCTGAAATAACCGGAAAATTGTATATTAGATTAGAAAATAAAGACAAATTCGGCAAAAATTAGCAGGATAAGCTTGCAAAACCTATATGCAATAGGTATAATAGGTGAATCAGAGAGGAATAAATGTTATCGCGATAAGTGGCGTTGTTCTTCTAACGAAAAATAAAAAGAATGCGAGGATTAGTGTTATGGTAGAAAAGACAATGGACAAAATTGTAGCTTTGGCAAAATCAAGAGGCTTTGTATACCCCGGGTCTGAAATTTACGGAGGTCTGGCAAATACCTGGGATTATGGTAATCTGGGTGTGGAACTTAAGAATAACGTAAAGAAAGCATGGTGGCAGAAATTCGTCATGGAGAACCCTTATAACGTAGGTGTTGACTGTGCTATTCTGATGAATCCCCAGACATGGATCGCTTCCGGACATCTGGGAGGATTCAGTGATCCGCTGATGGACTGTAAAGAGTGTCACGAACGTTTCCGTGCAGATAAAATGATTGAAGATTATGCACATGAGCATGGAATTGATATTCCGGACAGCATTGACGGATGGTCACATGAAGAGATGGAAGGATTTGTAAAAGAACACGAAGTTCCGTGTCCGACCTGTGGAAAACACAATTTCACGGAGATCCGTGAATTTAACCTGATGTTCAAGACTTTCCAGGGCGTAACAGAAGATGCAAAGAACGTTGTTTACCTTCGTCCTGAGACTGCGCAGGGAATCTTCGTAAACTTTAAGAACGTACAGAGAACTTCCAGAAAGAAATTACCATTTGGTATTGGACAGATTGGTAAATCTTTCCGTAACGAAATCACACCGGGTAACTTTACATTCCGTACCCGTGAATTTGAGCAGATGGAACTGGAATTCTTCTGTAAACCAGATACAGACCTGGAATGGTTTGCTTACTGGAAACAGTTCTGCCTTGACTGGCTGTTCTCTCTTGGACTTAAGGATGAGGAAGTCCGTTACAGAGATCATGACAAAGAAGAGCTTTCTTTCTACAGCAAGGCTACAACAGACGTAGAATTCCTCTTCCCATTCGGATGGGGCGAACTGTGGGGAATTGCTGACAGAACAGATTATGACTTAACTCAGCATCAGAATGTATCAGGACAGGATTTGACTTACTTTTGATGATGAGGCAAATGAAAAAATACATTCCATACGTTATTGAGCCATCACTTGGTGCTGACCGTGTGGTACTTGCGTTCCTTTGCGCAGCGCATATGATGAGGAAGAACTGGAAGACGGTTCTACACGTACCGTTATGCACTTCCATCCGGAACTTGCACCGGTTAAGATCGGTGTACTTCCGCTTTCAAGAAGCTGAATGAAGGTGCTGAGAAAGTTTATGCAATGCTGAGCAAGTATTATAACTGTGAATTTGATGACAGAGGAAACATTGGTAAGAGATATCGTCGTCAGGACGAGATCGGAACACCGTTCTGCGTAACTTATGACTTCGATTCAGAAGAAGACGGAGCAGTTACTGTTCGTGACCGTGATACAATGCGACAAGGAAAGAATTAAAATTGAAGATCTCAAAGCGTACTTTGAGAAGAAATTTGAGTGGTAGAGATTTGAAAAGATCCGGATTTCCCAGGTTTGGGAAGTCCGGATCTTTTTTGCAAAAAAGTTTGTTTGGGAGGTTGTGAGACAAATGGGACAAATATAAGTGTTCAAATTCCGTTGTGCCAACCATTCTGAGGAGCCTCTGAAAGCGAAAATTATGTCAGCAGAGACTAGGGAGTGTAATCGTGATAGGTTGGCTAGAATGCGTGGATTTTGAGGAAAAATTTGATTTGTGAAAATAGACAAAGAAAATCGATGATATAGTTAAAAAATAGTCAATAAAAACAATGCCTATAGGGAAAAACTATTAAATATTCTGACAAATAATAAACAATAAAAGAAAATTATTTAACGCTTGACTAATTGTGACGACAATTATATAATGAGATTAACGTTAAGGTTGGAAGATGAATATGTGAGATACTTGTTGTACAGACGGCGCGCTCCGTTATTTAATGTATAGCATGAGCCGAAGGGGCAGGCAGAAACTCTCAGGCAAAGGAACATATTTGGACAACACTCTGGAGAACAATATATATGTATTGTACCGAAGAAGTAGTCTGGACTATATAGCGCAAAAGTTCGGGTGATCTTTCAGGTGAACGGACAGAGGCAGACAAAAAGATTTCAATGACGAAAACTTTTTTTGCCTGTTTTTGTACCCTAAAAAGGGGAATATTCAGAAAAATACAGATATAAACGATAAAATTCTGAATCAAATACACCGGAAAGGGAGCAAAAAAGACCAGGTAGTTGGTTCTAAGGAGGTAAAAGAGAATGAACAGAATCGAAGATGTAACAAACTACATCACAGAATGTGATGAAGAAGTAGGGAAAGCGCCGCAGTTAGAACTTGGCCGTCAGCGTAGAAACCTTGAACTGATCGCATCAGAGAATATCGTAAGCCCGGCAGTGATGCTGGCAATGGGAACCGTACCGACCAATAAGTATGCAGAAGGTTATCCGGGAAAACGTTATTATGGCGGATGCGAGGATGTAGATATTCTTGAAAATCTTGCAATTGAACGTGCAAAGAAATTATTCGGATGTGACCATGCATGTGTACAGCCGCATTCAGGAGCAAATGCGAATACAGCTGTATATCAGGCGCTGATCAAACCAGGTGACACAGTAATGGGACTGAACCTGGCACACGGCGGACATCTGACACATGGATCACCGGTAAACCTTTCCGGTATCCTTTACAATTTCGTACCTTACAATGTCAATGATGACGGTGTTTTGGATTACGATGCAATCAGAAAGCTTGCACATGAATGTAAGCCGAAGATGATTGTTGCAGGAGCTTCCGCTTATCCAAAGAGATCCGATTCGATATCTTTGCAGATATTGCAAAAGAAGTTGGCGCTTATCTCTTCGTAGATATGGCACACATTGCAGGTCTTGTTAGCAGCAGGACTTCACCAGAGCCCGGTTCCTTATGCTGATGTAGTTACAACAACAACACATAAGACACTCAGAGGACCTCGTGGTGGAATGATCATGTGCAAGGAAGAACATGCAAAAAGCAATTAACAAAGCAATCTTCCCGGGAACTCAGGGCGGATACCTCTGATGCACATTATCGCAAAAAAGCTGTATGCTTCGGAGAAGCATTAAAACCGGAATTCAAAACCTATCAGGAACAGGTTGTCAAGAATGCAAAAAGCACTTGCAGAAGCCATGGTTGAAGAAGGATTCAACCTTGTCAGCGGTGGAACAGACAACCATCTGATTCTGGTAGATCTTCAGAACATGAACATCACAGGAAAAGAACTTCAGAACAGACTGGATGAAGTTTACATCACAGTTAATAAGAATGCAGTTCCGAATGATCCTGCAAGCCCGTTTGTGACCAGTGGAGTTCGTATCGGAACACCGGCTGTTACAACAAGAGGTATGAAAGAAGAAGATATGAAGACCATCGCAAAACTGATCAAGATGACGATTACAGACTTTGATACCAAAGCAGATGAAATCCGTGCCGAAGTTACAAAGATCTGCGATAAATATCCACTTTATGAATAACAGGAGGAAAAAATAATGGAATTAAAAACACCCCTTTATGACGTTCATGTAAAAGCAGGTGGAAAGATCGTGCCGTTTGCCGGATACCTTCTTCCGGTTCAGTATGAGACAGGCGTGATCAAAGAGCATATGGCAGTACGTACACAGGCAGGACTTTTTGATGTATCTCATATGGGCGAAATCCTTTGTGAAGGAAAAGATGCTCTTGTCAATCTGCAGCACATCCTTACAAACGATTTTACAAATATGGTAGACGGACAGGCAAGATACAGTCCGATGTGTAACGAGAACGGTGGAACTGTAGATGACCTGATCGTATACAAAAGATCAGATGATCACTATTTTATCGTAGTAAATGCAGACAAACAAGGATAAGGATTATCAGTGGATGCTCGCACATCAGTCAGGGAGAGGTTACATTTACAGATGTATCCGACCAGTATGGACAGATCGCTCTTCAGGGAAACCGAAGGCGATGGAAATCTTAAGAAAACTTACAACAGAAGAAAATATTCCAAAGAAATATTATCATGCAGTATTTGGCGCAGAAGTTGCCGGAATGCCTTGCATCGTATCCAAGACAGGATATACCGGTGAAGATGGTGTAGAGATCTACCTGGCAAGTGATCTGGCAGAAAAGATGTGGGAGACACTTCTTGAAGCAGGAAAAGAAGAGGGACTAATCCCTTGTGGACTTGGTGCTCGTGATACACTTCGCATGGAAGCTGCAATGCCTCTTTACGGACATGAGATGGATGATGAAGTATCACCTCTTGAAACAGGTCTGAACTTCGGTGTTAAGATGAAGAAAGACGAATTCATCGGAAAGAAAGCCATAGAAGACAGAGGAACACCAAAGATCGAAAGAATTGGTCTTAAAGTAACAGGAAGAGGAATCATCCGTGAACATCAGGATCTGTATGCTGGAGATCAGAAGATCGGACATACAACATCCGGAACGCATTGCCCTTATCTTGGATATCAATCGCCATGGCACTTGTTGATGCCGGAAGCGTAGCAATTGGCGACAAGGTAGAAGCAGATGTACGTGGAAGAAGAGTGGAAGCAGAAGTTGTGCGACTTCCGTTCTATAAGAGAGCAAAATAAAAGAAAATAATAACGAAAATAGATTAACAGTCCGGTCGCAGAAAAAAGCGATAGAGAGTGTTTGGAAAAGGCGATCGGCAGTTGAAAAGAAAAGGAGATTAAAATCATGGAAGTAAGAGCAGAATTAAAATATACAAAATCACACGAATGGGTAAAAAGAAGAAGGCGGAGTCTGGACAATTGGACTTACGGATTATGCACAGTCAGCACTCGGTGATCTCGTATTCGTAAATCTTCCGGAAGCTGGAGACAGTGTAGAAGCCGGAGAAGTATTTGGAGATGTTGAATCTGTAAAAGCGGTATCAGATGTATACTCACCGGTAACAGGAGAAGTTGAAGAAATCAACGAAGAACTTCTTGACGCACCAGAAAAGATCAATGGCGCTCCGTATGATGCATGGTTCATCAAAGTAAAAGATGTATCGGGAACAGAGGAACTTCTTTCAGCAGAAGAATATGAGGCATTTGTAGCAAGCGAAGAATAATCAGGGAAAGGCGGTGGACCATTTATGGGAAGCTATGTACCGAATACAAAAGAACAGCGGCAGGAAATGCTGAAAGAAATCGGGTTTCAGACAATTGATGATTTGTTCGCACATTCCGGCAGAAGTAAAGATCCAGGGCGGTCTTAATATTCCGGAAGGAAAAACAGAATTAGAAGTACGTCGTGATATGGAAAATATTCTGCAAAGAATCAGGTATTTAAGACGATTTTCCGTGGCGCAGGCGCTTACCGGCATTTTATTCCGGCAACAGTAAAGAGTGTGATTTCAAAAGAAAATTTATTAACTGCATATACTCCTTATCAGGCAGAGATCAGCCAGGGAATCCTGCAGTCGATCTTTGAATATCAGACCATGATCTGTGATCTGACAGGAATGGATATTTCAATGCCTGCGTATATGATGGTGCAGAAGCATCCGCAGAAGGTGTGGCAATGTGCCGTGACAGAAAACGTAGCAAAAGCACTTGTTTCAGCTACCGTGAATCCATATGTTCTTGAAACAATCAAAACATACTGCTTCGGTAATGAAATGGAAATAGAAGTAATTCCGGAAAAAGACGGACTTACAGATATGGAATATCTGAAAGAACATGTAGATGCACAGACAGCATGTGTACTGATCCAACATCCGAACTATTACGGTAATCTGGAAGAAGCGACCGAGATTGGTGAGATCACACATGGAGCTGGTGCGAAATATGTGATGAATGTCAATCCGATTTCTCTCGGTGTAGTAAAGACACCGGCAGAATATGGAGCTGATGTGGCAGTTGGCGAAGGACAGCCACTTGGACTTTCTATTGCATTCGGCGGACCATATCTTGGATTTATGGCTACAACACAGAAGATGATGAGAAATCTTCCGGGACGTATCGTTGGACAGACAGAAGACCACAATGGAAAGAAAGGTTATGTACTTACTCTTCAGGCAAGAGAACAGCATATCCGTCGTGAAAAAGCATCCAGCAATATCTGCTCAAACCAGGCACTCTGCGCACTTGCAGTAGGCGTTTATCTGGCAACAATGGGCAATGAAGGGATTAAGAAAGCGACAACACTTTCAACTTCAAAAGCACATTATCTTTCAGCAGAACTTGCAAAAGTTGGATATCAAACCGAGAACAAAGGAGAATTTTTCCATGAATTCGTAACTGTATCCGATGTTCCGGCCGCAAAAGCACTTGCAGCACTTGAGGAAAAAAAGGAATCCTTGGAGGATTTCCGCTTGACGAACACAGAATTCTGTGGTGCTGTACAGAAGTGAATACCAAAAAGAAGAGATGGACGCAGTTGTTCAGATTCTGAAGGAGGTGCAGTAATGTTAATATTTGAAAAAAGCAGACCTGGAAGAGGTTGCGATTTACTGCCAGAATGCGATGTAGAAGTAACACTTCCACAGGAAAAAAGATAAAAAGAGAGAAAAAACTTCATCTGCCAGAGCTTTCTGAAATTGAACTGAGCAGACATTATACAGAACTTGCAAAGAAATCACATGGTGTGAATGATGGTTTTATCCACTCGGATCTTGTACAATGAAATACAATCCGAAGATCAATGAAGATATGGCAGCACTTCCTGGATTCACAGAGATCCATCCACTGCGACCGACACATACGGTACAGGGATGCCTGGAAGTCATCAAAGAATCTGAAAATCTTCTCTGCGAGATCACAGGTATGGACCGTATGACATTCCAGCCGGCGACCGGTGCTCACGGAGAATTTACAGGACTTCTTCTGATCAAAGCATATCATAAGAGCCGTGGAGACGAAAAGAGAAAGAAAATTATCGTTCGGATTCTGCACATGGAACCAATCCGGCAAGTGCGGCAATGGCAGGATTCCAGGTAGTCAGCATTGAATCTGCACCGGATGGTGGTGTTGATCTTGAAAAATTACAGGAAGTATGCGGAGAGGATACAGCAGGACTTATGCTTACCAATCCAAATACGGTAGGACTTTTGATAAGAATATTCTGAAGATCACGGAGATCGTTCATAACTGTGGCGGACTTTGCTACTATGACGGAGCAAACTTAAATGCAGTTATGGGAACTGTTCGCCCTGGAGATATGGGATTTGATGTGATCCATCTGAATCTTCACAAAACATTCTCAACTCCGCACGGTGGCGGTGGCCCTGGAAGCGGACCTGTTGGATGCAAGAGCATGCTGGTTCCGTTCCTTCCGTCTTATGTAGTAGATGGGGAAGAAGAACTGAAATTTGTAAAAGAACCACATAGCATCGGTGAGATGAAGAGCTTTTATGGAAACTTTACAGTCATCGTAAAAAGCACTTACTTATGTGAAGACACTGGGACGCGAAGGTATTCCGGAAGCGAGCCAGAATGCAGTTCTGAATGCAAATTACATGATGAACAAACTGAAAGACTTTTTATACAATGGCGTATGACGAGGTATGTATGCATGAATTCGTAATGAGTCTTGCAGATTTGAAAAAGAAAACAGGAATTTCTGCAATGGATATTGCAAAGGACTTCTTGATAACGGTATCCATCCACCGACAATGTACTTCCCGCTGATCGTTGAGGAAGCACTGATGGTAGAGCCGACAGAGACAGAGTCCAAAGAAACTCTGGATGAAGCAGTAGAAGTATTACGCAAACTGTATGAAATCGCAGAAACAGATGCCGAACAGCTTCATCAGGCGCCTGTTACAACACCGGTTACAAGAATGGATGAGGTTGGAGCAAAGAAGACATCCATATCTGCGATACGAATGGCAGGACTAATAAGTTATAGCTTAAAGCGAGGGAAAAACTATGATTGAAAAGATTACTTATATTGAAAGCAATCAGTTCAGTCCATATAGAAATCTTGCAGTGGAGGAGTATTTGCTTCTCTACTGCGAGGATAAAGAATGTATTCTTTATCTGTGGCAGAATCAGAATACAGTTGTTATCGGACGGAATCAAAATGCTTGGAAAGAATGTAGAACAACAAAGCTTGAAGAAGAAGGTGGTCATCTTGCCAGACGCCTGTCAGGTGGCGGAGCTGTGTACCATGATCTGGGAAATATGAACTTCACATTTCTGATCAATAAAGAAGAATATGATCTGGACCGGCGACTTCAGGTAATCATAGGAGCGATGGAGATCCTTGGATTGAAGGCTGAAAAAATCCGGGCGTAACGATATCCTGATCGATGGAAAGAAATTCTCGGGAAATGCGTTTTATGAGCAGGAAAAGCATTGCTATCATCATGGCACGATCATGGTAGGAGTAAATATGGAAACCTTATCCAGATATCTGACTGTATCAAAGGATAAACTGAAATCAAAGGGGGTTGATTCAGTAAAATCCAGAGTGACAAATTTAAGAGATTATCTTCCGGAGCTTACAATGGAAGACCTGAAGGTGGCACTTAAACAGTCATTTGAAAAGGTATACGGATTAAAGGTACGTGATAAAAAAATAGAAGACCTTGATACCGGAGTAATTGCAGAAAGAGAGAAATTTTTCTTCATGGAACTGGCTCTATGGCAGAAAAAAATTGATTTTCAGTATGAGCTTTCCCACCGTTTTGGATGGGGAGGAATTACACTTCAGTTTGCAGTAGAATCAGGAAAGATCAAGGATGCAATTGCATGGTCGGATGCACTGAATCCGGATTTCATACATACACTTCCGAAGTATCTGAAAGGATTGAAGTACAGAAAGGAAAGTATCTGTACGGAATTGGGGCTTTTCTGGTCAGATGATCCACAGGAAGAAGAGATGATGAAAGACATTATCGAATGGATTCGGGGCGAGGAACTGTAGGAGGATGAAATAAAATGAGTGAGAAGTTTGATGTAGTAGTAATTGGAGCCATCTGGGAGGATATGTGGCAAACAATCAAATCTGCGAAGCTTGGAATGAAGACCGCAGTGATCGAAGAGAGAGAAGTCGGCGGAACGTGCCTGAACAGGGGATGTATTCCGGCAAAAGCAATGATTCATGCATCGACATTATATCGTGAAATCAAAGAAGCGGATCGTTTCGGAATTTCAGCATCAGATGTTACTTATGATTTTGAAAAAAATACTGGAATATAAAGGAGCAGACAACCGGACAGCTTGTTCAGGGAGTAGAACAGCTTCTGCAGGCAAACGGCGTAACAAGATATTATGGAAAAGGCACACACTTTTGAGGGGAAAAAAGTTAAGATTACAGGAAATGAAGAACAGTTTGTCGAAGCAGAGAATGTCATTCTGGCTTCTGGTTCCAAACCACTGATTCTTCCAATCCGGGGAATGGATCTTCCGAGAGTTCTGACAAGTGATGAACTTTTAAGCTGAGTGAAGTTCCAAAGAGTCTGGTTATCATCGGTGGTGGTGTGATCAGTGTAGAATTTGCAACCGTATATTCCGCACTTGGATCTAAGGTTACCATTCTTGAAGCAATGCCGCGCCTGGTTCCAAATATGGATAAAGAGATCGCACAAAACCTGAAACTGATCCTGAAGAAACGTGGCGTAGAAAGCCATACATCAGCAGAGTACAGGGTGTGCATATGGAAGGGGATACTTGTGTATGTACCTTCGTTGAAAAAGAAAAAAGAACAGACTGTAGAAGCAGAATATGTTCTGTGTGCAGTCGGAAGATGCCCGAATACCGACGGATTATTTGCAGAAGGTCTTTGCTCCGGATATGGAAAGAGGACGTGTTCTTGTAAATGATAAATTCGAAAGCAGTATTCCGGGAGTCTATGCGATCGGTGATCTGATCTTTGGTGCACAGCTTGCCCATGCAAAGCAAGTGCACAGGAATCGTTGTTGCAGAACAGCTGGCGGGAAAAGAACCTTCTGTGAATCTGGATGTGGTTCCGGGATGTGTTTATACAGATCCGGAAATCGCATCAGCAGGTATTACCGAAGATGCAAGCCAAAGAACAGGGAATCAAAGTGAAGACTGGTAAATTTATCATGAGTGCCAATGGTAAATCGCTTATTACAAAAGAAGAAAGAGGATTTATCAAGATTGTGGCAGATGAAGAGACAGATGTGATTCTCGGAGCACAGATGATGTGTGCAAGAGCCACAGACATGATCGGTGAATTTGTAACTGCGATCGCAAACAAAATGACGGTTGCACAGCTTTTGAAGGGAATGCGTGCACATCCGACGTATAATGAAGGAATCGGAGAAGCCCTGGAAGAAGCAGAGGGTGGAGCGATCCACGTTGTACCAAAGAAAAAGAAATAGAACTGTACAGCAGTAAGGGAATATGATAAAATATTCAGATATCAGCATATGCTGAAAAGTACAAAAAGGAAAATTAAATCATGTTATACGAAGAAGCAAGGGTATATTTGGATCATGTATCGAAATACGGAAGTGTACTTGGCTTAGATAGTATAAAGAGCTTATTGGGTGAGCTTGGAAATCCGCAGAAAGATTTGAAATTTATACATATAGCCGGGACTAATGGAAAGGATCGATTCTCGCCGGACTCTCCGGTATCCTGCAAGCAGGCTGGATACCGAACCGGAAGATACTGTTCTCCGACCGTGATGGGATATATGGAACGATTTCAGGTTGATGGCCAATGGATGGCGGAGGACGAGCTCGCCCCTTTTTGTATCTCAGGTGAAAGAGGCCAGAGAAAAGTAGAAGAAAAACGGATCTCACCGTAACTGTTTTCGAGATAGAAACAGCGATCGCATTTCTCTATTTCAGAGAAAACAGTGTGATTATGTCGTTCTGGAAGCCGGGATGGGTGGGCTTCTTGATGCGACAAATGTAATAGATACAACTGTTTTGAGTATTTTTGCATCGATCAGTATGGATCATATCGGAGTGTTGGGAAACACATTAGAAGAGATAGCAGAAAATAAAGCCGGAATTATAAAACCATCATGTCTGGCAGTTGTCACGTCGCCACAGCAGATGTCTGTGACCGATATCCTCCAGAAAAAGGCCGGAGAGTGTGGATGCCGGTTTGTGGTTTCGCATCCGGAAAAGGCTGTGATTTCTGAAGAAACGATGGATGGACAGATTTTCTCTTATGGAGAATATAAAGATATCCGTCTTCGCCTGGCTGGCAGATATCAGATTGACAATGCGGCGACAGTATTGGAAGCTGTGGATGCGTTAAGAAGGAGCGGTGTTCCGATTCCGGAAGATGCTGTAAGAAAGGGATTTGTGAAAGTGACATGGCCTGGACGGTTTCAGGTACTTGAAAAAGAACCGACCGTGATCGCCGACGGAGCGCATAACAGGGATGCCGCAAGAAGACTTGCGGAAAATGTGAGAACCTATCTGACGGACAGAAAGATTGTCGGTGTGATGGGGTTTTTAAAGATAAAGAATATGAACAAATCGCAGAGATCATGGCTCCGTATCTTTCAAAGGCGTATACGATCGATCTTCCAAATGGGGAGAGGAATCTGGGAAAAGAGAGATTATGTGAAGTATTAAAGGCCAAGAACGTACAGTCAGAACCGGCAGAGAACATTGCAGATGCGCTTGAAAAAGCAAAAGCAGAATGTGGGAAAGAAGATGTTGTTCTGGTGTTTGGTTCCTTATCTTATCTGGGAGAAGTGATAAGACTTGAACGGGAAACAAACGTGTTTGAAAAAAAAGGAAGAGAGAACATTATGGTAGATCAATAAAAAAGTAGAACAGGCAATCCGTCTTTTACTGGAGGGAATCGGTGAAGATCCGGATAGGGAAGGACTGGCTGAGACACCAGACCGGATTGCAAGAATGTATGAAGAAATCTGTGGCGGAATGAATGAGGATGCAGACGGAACACCTGAAAAAAGACATTTACAGCAGAAAACAATGAGATGGTTGTGGAAAAAAGATATTACGTTTTATTCCATGTGTGAACATCATATCTGCCATTTTACGGAAAGGTTCATATTGCCTATATTCCGGATGGAAAGGTAGTGGGACTTAGCAAGCTTGCACGGACTGTGGAAGTGTTTGCCAGAAGACTTCAGCCGCAGGAGCAGATGACAGCACAGATCGCGGATGCCCTGATGGAGAATCTTCATCCAAAGGGAGTAATGGTACTTGCTGAGGCAGAGCATATGTGTATGACCATGCGTGGGATCAAGAAGCCGGGAAGCAAGACGGTCAGTGTTGTTACAAGAGGTGCATTTGAAGAAAATGAAAAGCTGCAGAACATGTTTTTTTCCGTATGATAGGTTAGTGCGATGAAAATAAAACGAAAACTGGAAGAGCAGAGGAGGATGCAGAGAATCTGGAAAATATATGAGCATCCTCTTTTTATAGAAGGACTGGTAAAGAATAAAGAGGCGGAAAAGGAAAGAATATTCTGCCATCATGATATGAACCATTTTCTGGACGTGGCACGTCTGATGTATATTTTTTCGATGGAGCGTGGATATGCCTTTGGAAAAGAAGAGATTTATGCGACGGCATTACTTCATGACATCGGGAAATGGCAAAGAATATAAGGCGGAGTTCCCCATGAGATAGCGAGTGCTGAAATTGCAAAAAGGATTCTGGAAGAGACTGGATTTACAAAGGAGGAGTCGGACAGGATTCTTTTTTTTTGCAATTTTAAGTCACCGGGGCAATGCAGAAGAGACAGAAAATGCAGGGCAGGATAAGTGGCGCTTGCAGAAATCCTTTATGATGCAGATAAGATTTCCGTGCGTGTTATACGTGTCCGGCTGAGAAGGACTGTAACTGGAGCGGAGAAAAGAAGAATCAGAAAATCATCTGGTAGAAAACGAGGAAACAAAATGAAAATTGGGAATAAAGAATTTGACACAGCAAAACATACTTATATTATGGGAATACTGAATGTGACACCGGATTCTTTTTTCGGACGGGGGAAAGTGGAACGGTTATGAAGCTAACAATGCGTCATGCAGAAGAGCTTTTAGAAGGCGGAACCGATATCCTGGATATCGGAGGAGAGTCCACAAGACCAGGACACCAGCAGATTACGCCAGAAGAAGAAATTACAAGAACTGCGCCGGTTATCGAGGCTGTCAAAAAAAAAGAATTTTGATGTGCCGGTTTCGATTGATACTTATAAGAGTGATGTGGCAGAGGCAAAGACTTCAGGCAGGGGCAGATCTGGTAAATGATATCTGGGGATTCCAGTACGATGAAAAGATGGCAGGTCTTGTGAAAAAATATGATGCAGGCATGCTGTCTGATGCATAATAAAAATGAGGCGGTGTACAAGGATTTCCTGAAGGATATGTATGCAGAATTGCAGAAGTGTGTAGATACAGCGAAAGCGGCTGGGATTGAAGATGACCGGATCATGCTGGATCCGGGGGTTGGATTTGGAAAGACCTACGAGATGAACCTGGATGTGATGAAGCATCTGGATCTTTTTAACGGACTTGGATATCCGATGCTTCTTGGAACTTCCAGAAAATCCATGATCGGTCTGACACTGGATCTGCCGGTAACAGAAAGAGAAGAAGGAACTCTTGTCACAACCGTGATGGCAGTACAGAGTCATTATGGATTTGTGCGCGTTCATGATGCTGAGAAAAACCGCAGAGCGATTCAGATGACAGAAGTGATTCTGGCAAGAGAGTAAGCAGGAGAAAAAGATGGATCAGATAAAAATTGAAAACCTGGAGATATTTGCCAATCATGGGGTATTTCCGGAAGAAAACAGACTGGGACAGAAGTTTCTGGTTTCCTGCATTTTGTATGTATACACGCAAGGCGGAAAAACGGATGACTTGGAAGCGTCTGTGAATTACGGAACCATTTCCCATCTGATAAAAAGAAAAGATGGAAGAGAAGAATTACAGGCTGATCGAAGCAGTAGCAGAGCAAATTTTGCAGAAGAGATCTTATTATTTGATGAGAAGATCCGGAAAGTCATGGTGGAAGTAAAGAAACCATGGGCACCGGTAGGACTGCCGCTTGAGACGGTTTCTGTGAAGATTGAACGTTGCTGGAATGAAGCGTTTATCGCACTCGGATCGAATATGGGTGATAAGAAAAAAATACATTGAGAATGCGGTAGAAGAGCTGAAAAATGAAAAACTTTGCAGAGTCCTGAAGGTATCGAAACTGATCGGAACCGAGCCATATGGCGTGACGGATCAGGATGAATTCCTGAACGGGCACTGAAAATGGAAACACTGCTTACCCCCGCATGAGCTTCTGGAGCTGTTACACCGAATTGAGCAGGAAGCCGGAAGAAAGCGGATCCGCAGATGGGGACCGAGAACACTGGATCTGGACATCATTTTCTATGGGGATCAGATCATTGAAGAGGATGATTTATGTATACCACATATCGATATGCAGAACAGGGAATTTGTGCTTGGACCAATGTGTGAGATCGCACCGCATAAACGGCATCCTGTTTTGAAGAAAACGATGACGGAAATGCTTGTAAAGTTAAAGGGTAATAATTGACTTCTTATCGGGAGAGGGTTATACTGAAAGCATTGTGGGGGAATCCCAACTGAATTGAAGAGAGGTATAGAAATGGAAGAAAAAAAAAGAATCTCTGGAGCTCTTATGATGAAGTCGCCAAAAAAGAACTTCATGAAATCAATGAAAAGTACAAAGCCTGCCTGGATGCCGGAAAGACAGAGCGTGAATGCGTAAAGCTTGCGGTTGAGATGGCGAAAGAAGCAGGATATCAGGATATCAAAGATGTTCTGAAAGAAGGAAAGAGCCTGAAAGCAGGAGATAAAGTATATGCGGTATGCATGGAAAAAATGCTTGCCATGTTCCGTATGGGCGAAGAACCGCTTTCAAACGGTATGAATATCCTTGGAGCTCATATCGATTCACCACGTATTGATGTGAAACAGAATCCATTATATGAAAGTGAAGGAATGGCTTATCTGGATACGCATTATTATGGTGGAATCAAAAAATACCAGTGGGTAACAGGACCGATGGCACTTCATGGTGTTGTTGCGAAAAAAGATGGAAGCGTAGAAGAGATCAGCATTGGGGAAAAAAGAGTCTGATCCGGTATTTGTTATTACAGACCTTCTTGTTCATCTTGCAAGCAAACCAGATGTCAAAGAAAGCAAGTGAAGTGATCGAAGGAGAAAAGCTGGATCTTCTGATTGGAAACAGTCCACTTGATAAAGCGGAGGGACTTGATGAAGAAGAAAAAGAAACGATCAAGGCTAACGTACTTCATATTTTAAAAGAGAACTATGGAATCGAAGAAGAGGATTTTGCATCGGCTGAGCTGGAAATTGTTCCGGCCGGAAAGGCAAGAGATTGTGGATTTGACCGCAAGCATGATCCTTTCTTATGGACAGGATGACAGAGTCTGCGCATTTACTTCTCTGTTCGCTATGCTGGATGTGGAAAATGCAAAGCGTACAGGATGCTGTCTGTTAGTAGATAAAGAAGAGATCGGAAGCGTCGGAGCAACAGGAATGCATTCTCGTTTCTTTGAAAATACAGTTGCAGAGCTTGTTGCACTTACAGAAGGTGAATCTGAACTGAAGGTACGCCGTGCACTTGCTAATTCAAGAATGCTTTCTTCTGACGTAAGCGCAGCGCTTATGATCCGATGTTTGCAGAAGCATTTGAAAAGAGAAGTGCCGCTTTTTTACAAAGGGACTTGCATTCAACAAGTTTACAGGAAGCCGCGGAAAGAGCGGATCCAATGATGCAAATGCAGAATATCTTGCAAGACTGCGCAAGGTGATGGACGATGCAGGCGTTACTTACCAGTTCGCAGAACTTGGTAAAGTCGATGTAGGCGGCGCGGAACCATCGCATATATTATGGCAAATTATGGTATGGAAGTGATCGACAGCGGTGTTGCTGTACTTTCCATGCATGCACCTTATGAAGTCAAAACAAAGCTGATGTGTATGAAGCAGTAAAGGGATACAGAGCATTCCTTCTGAATATGTAAGAGATGAAAAAGAACTCAGGCAAAACAATGGATACAGTCCGGTTTTGCCTGAGTTTTTTCTGATAATAACAAAATTTATAGTATATAAAAAGAAATTTAATTACGGAGATTTTTTTTATAGAAGAAATCACTTGAAGGAATTGAACTCTTCGATAAATTCACTTTTTTGTACGAAAAAAGTGCATAAGGGTTGACTATCACAGTTAAAACATTTACAATATTAGTGCGGTAAAATCCGTTTTTTAAGGGCGATATAAGATATGAAAAGAGCAGACAGTTACCAGTCTGACTGTGATTTTCAAGTTTTTATATATCAATTACCAATAACGAGGAGGAATTGTAAAATGGCAACAAAATGGGTTTACATGTTTACAGAAGGTAATGCCGATATGAGAAACCTGCTTGGTGGAAAAGGCGCTAACCTTGCTGAAATGACAAACTTAGGCCTTCCAGTTCCACAGGGCTTCACGATCACAACAGAAGCTTGTACGCAGTACTATGAAGACGGAAGACAGATCAATGAAGAAATCATGGATCAGATCATGGAAGCAATTACAAAGATGGAAGAGATTACCGGAAAGAAATTCGGGGATAAAGAGAATCCGTTGCTTGTTTCCGTTCGTTCTGGTGCAAGAGCATCTATGCCTGGTATGATGGATACAATCCTGAACCTTGGTCTTAATGAAGACGTTGTCAATGTACTTGCTGAAAAATCAGGCAATCCACGTTGGGCTTGGGATTGCTACAGAAGATTCATTCAGATGTATTCTGATGTAGTTATGGAAGTTGGTAAAAAATACTTTGAAACTTATCGATAAAATGAAAGCTGACAGAGGCGTAAAACAGGACGTTGAGCTGACAGCAGAAGATCTTCACGAATTAGCTAACCAGTTCAAGGCAGAATATAAAGAAAAAAATCGGTGCTGAATTCCCGACAGATCCAAAGGAACAGTTAATGGGAGCTATCAAAGCCGTATTCCGTTCATGGGATAACCCACGTGCTAATGTTTACCGTCGTGACAACGATATCCCTTATAGCTGGGGTACTGCTGTTAACGTACAGATGATGGCATTTGGTAACATGGGAGATGACTGTGGTACAGGTGTTGCATTTACTCGTGACCCGGCTACAGGAAATAATGGACTGTTTGGTGAGTTCCTGACAAACGCTCAGGGCGAAGACGTTGTTGCAGGTGTACGTACACCGATGCATATCTCCGAGATGGAAGAGAAATTCCCGGAGGCATTCAAACAGTTCAAAGAAGTTTGCCAAACTCTGGAGGATCACTACAGAGACATGCAGGATATGGAGTTTACTGTAGAACATGGTAAACTGTACATGCTTCAGACACGTAATGGTAAGAGAACAGCTCAGCCTGCTCTTAAGATTGCTTGTGATCTCGTTGATGAAGGAATGAGAACCGAAGAAGAAGCAGTTGCTATGATCGATCCTCGTAACTTAGATACTCTGCTTCACCCACAGTTTGATGCTGCTGCACTGAAAGCTGCTGTACCGATGGCTAAAGCACTTGGAGCATCTCCAGGAGGCGCTTGTGGTAAGATCGTCTTCACAGCTGATGATGCTGTAGAATGGGCTGCAAGAGGAGAAAAAAAGTTGTTCTTGTACGTCTTGAAACATCACCGGAAGATATCACAGGTATGAAGTCTGCTCAGGGTATCCTGACAGTTCGTGGTGGTATGACATCACACGCAAAATTGACCGTTGTTGCACGTGGTATGGGAACATGCTGTGTATCTGGTTGTGGTGACATCAACATGGATGAAGAAAACAAGAAATTCACACTTGGTGGAAAAGAATACCATGAAGGAGATGCAATCTCTCTTGATGGATCTACAGGTAACATTTATGACGGAATCATCCCGACTGTAGACGCTACAATCGCAGGTGAATTCGGAAGAATCATGGGATGGGCTGACAAGTACAGAACTATGAAAGTTCGTACAAATGCTGATACACCAGCTGATGCTAAGAAAGCCCGCGAACTTGGTGCTGAAGGTATCGGACTTTGCCGTACAGAGCATATGTTCTTCGAAGGCACCAGAATTGATGCATTCCGTGAAATGATCTGCTCTCAAACAGTAGAAGAGAGAGAAGCGCACTTGCTAAGATCCTTCCGGAACAGCAGGGGAGACTTCGAAAAACTTTATGAAGCACTGGAAGGAAATCCGGTTACCATCCGTTTCCTGGATCCTCCGCTTCATGAATTCGTTCCCACAGAAGAAGAAGATATCAAGAAACTTGCTGATGCACAGGGCAAATCTGTTGACCAGATCAAAGCAATCATGAGCTCTGCATGAGTTCAATCCCATGATGGGACACAGAGGCTGCCGTCTTTCTGTGACTTATCCGGAAATCGCTAAGATGCAGACAAGCGCAGTTATCCGTGCTGCTATCAATGTTAAGAAAGCTCATCCGGATTGGAATGTCAAACCGGAAATCATGATCCCGCTTGTTGGCGATGTAAAAGAGCTGAAATACGTTAAGAAATTCGTAGTTGAGACCGCTGACGCTGAAATCGCAGCTGCAGGCAGCGACCTTGAATACGAAGTTGGTACCATGATCGAGATCCCGAGAGCAGCTCTTACTGCAGATGAGATCGCAAAAGAAGCAGACTTCTTCTGCTTCGGTACAAACGACCTAACTCAGATGACATACGGCTTCTCTCGTGACGATGCAGGTAAATTCTTCGATGCATACTATGATGCTAAGATCTTTGAGAACGATCCATTTGCTAAGCTTGACCAGGTTGGCGTTGGTAAACTTATGAAGATGGCAATCGAACTTGGAAGACCGGTTAATCCGTCACTTCACGTTGGTATCTGTGGAGAACATGGTGGGGATCCAAGCTCTGTAGAATTCTGCAACAGCATTGGTCTTGACTATGTATCTTGCTCACCATTCCGTGTACCAATCGCTCGTCTGGCTGGCTGCTCAGGCCGCAATCGCTCAGAAGAATGCAAAATAAGCATATACAGATATTATAGCGAATAATGAATAATAGAATCCCCCTGATATCTATGAAATGGATGTCAGGGGGGATTTTTTTCTATCGGGAAGATTTTTTTCTGGTAAAGAATGCATTCCATGTTTCATGGAAACAAGTCAAAGTCTGTAATTTTAGGAGACTTTGATGATTGCTGTGGCAAGGAATATAATTTGCAGGGTGAGTTTTATTTTATATCGTTAAAATTTAGAAACATTAAATTTGCGCTAAAATAAAAAATCACTATTTTTTTAAAATGTATATGATACAATGAACCCACTAAATCTGAAATATTCTTATAAGATCATTTTACAAGAGCGTAAGATGATTGCAAGTTATTAAAATCTAAAACAAATCAATAATAGTGGAAAGAAAAATTGATGATATTCTATGGAATGAGAAATAAGTCAATTGTGATGAAGAAAATTGATTGTAATCCACAAATATCTAAAAAGTAAATCAATGGAAGCGACAGGAAACGTTGATCATATATCAAATGATTAAATCTTAGGTCAAGAAAGACTTACCGGGAAATATATTGGGAACATGAAGGAAGGATGGATAAACAGGATTATGCAAGAGTAGCAGTGTGTAAAATTGAATCCTATCAAATAAATCATATATATCCTGGGGAGTGGTTGATCATAACTTTCGAAACAGAACAAAATATATTAAATTCAAAGATAATTGAGAATCTGATAGAAAAAAATATTTGATATAAAAGGACTTATGATATAATTAGCTTGTTGGGGAGAAGCAATAAAGTAAAAAATAATATATAGAAATCTTATTTGAAAATAAGTTTTAAAGGATAAAGAAAATAGTGTGGAGTACAGTTTACAAAAAACAGTGGATATAAGTATTGAAAGTAATCTTTAAGAATAACAGTAAGGAAGGAGCCAAAAGCTGGAGATTACTAAAATTAGAAAAGGCGATTGCATACCGTGAGGCCGGACAGTATCCGTTATCAAATGATAAACTGGATAAAATAATTGAGGAATTAAAGAAAATCATGGTTAACAAAGGGAAATATATAAATTGGCAAAAGGAGTCATTCATGAATACAATTAAAACTATTCAAGATTACAAAGAATTTTTAAGTAATAATCGTGAATAAACTTTGCAAGTATGCGGTAAGAGTTGAAGAACTTTCATCTGAAGATGAATGGCTTCAGGAAGATGAATGGGATGAGATTTATAAGAGATCGGTGGAAAGCAAAATTTATTTTGAATAGGAACACTACTTTAGCATAAAAATGTACAAGAATTTTATTATGTGTTAGAATGATAAAAAGAATTGAAGTAGGAAGAAATGTATAAGATATAATTAAGGAAAGTTAAGTATATGAAAAAGAAAAGAATTATTATATGTATAGGTATTATACTACTATTTAGTGTAGGAGTTTATTATTTTTTAGTTAGTTCACAACAAAAAAGTATATAGGTGTATGGAGTTCTCAAAATACAGGACAAATAATTCAAATATTTGAAGATAATACGGTCTTTCTTTATCAAACTACAAGTGTAGATGATCAGGAAAAAATTTTTTTCGCAAAGATAGGAAAATTGGATAAGGGGAAAATTACGTTTTCTCAAAAATATGATGCTCAGGGATGTTTAAATACATATGTATCTGTGGATGAAATTCCAGAAGATGATTTTTATCTATTCTCAATGTATACAGTATAGAACTTCAAGAAAAAGATGTCTTTACTATTACAGATGTAACAAATAGTGATAATGATGCTAAGACATTTTTTCAAAAAATTTCGGATAAAAAATGAAAAATAAATTTCCTAATTCAAAAGAAGCAAGTGATTACAAAGCTACAGTTTTTTTTTAGCGAGAATACTTCAAAAGAACAAAAGAATAATTTGAAAGAAAAAAATTGAAGCAATGGATGGAGTTGTTTCTGTTACATATATTAGTTCCGATGAGATGTGGAATCAATTTAAAGAGCAGTATTATGATGAAGATGATGATTCAGCAGAAGGATTCAAAAAGTGATAATCCTTTATCTAATAGTGATTGTTTGGAAATAGTATATAAAATAAAATACGAGGAAACTTTGTTTTCAAAATTAGAAGAATCAGAAGAAGTAGGAAGAATTAATAAATAAAAATATATGCAATATGAATAAAATCTGTGAAAATTAAATGGAAAAGTATATATGATCAAATAAGAGATGAGGTAGAATGTTATGATGTATCCGTATATGATATTGGCAGATGAAACAGAAATTGTTCATTCTCAAATTATTGAAAAAGATGGAATGAAAAAAGTTATAGTTAATTTTGAGCGCCCAACAGAAAGCGGCTTTGATTCAGCGAGATGTGAATTACCGGATTATAAATGGACTGAACGAGATGGATATTCTGATGAAGAGATAGAGATGTTTGAAGAACTTTTACACAGTAACACACATTTGTTGTACAAATATGCTGAAAATGGAGGGATTCAAATTGCCTAAACTATTTATGGTAAGTGGATATAGCGTATATTTTTGGTCAAATGAAAATGGAGAACCGATTCATGTTCATGTAGCTAAAGGCAAACCGACACCTAATGCAACAAAAATATGGCTCACAAAATCAGGAGGCTGTATTTTAGCCAGTAATGGAAGTAAAATTTCAAATAAAGAGCTAAATGAACTGATGGAGTTTATATCGGCTCAGTTTTTCCTGATTTGTGCAAAATGGAAACAGGCATTTGTGACAGATGAGATAAATTTTTTATTGTTAAGTAATGGCAATGAAGTAGAAGAAAAGGATGAAAGATCATGGTAAAGCCAGGAAACTGGGGGACGTGGGCAGTTATAGAAAGAACTCCTAAAAAGAGACAACAGAAATCTATTTCATGTGAATTATGTAGTTCATTTTGCTCTAAAGGGAGAGTATGTAAAAAAAGTTTCTCAATGTAATCCAAAATTATCGTGGAAATGTTGTAAGTTGTTTTATTTTAAGACTCAATATGACACTGCTAAATATTGGAATGAGTTAGTAAAAGAAAGAGGATATTTGTGATTGAATGACGGAGGAGAACTACATGGAATTAGTAAACGGAAGACCAACAGACACACAAGGCAGATTGGATAAGGAAATCCGCGTATATGATTTCCTGGATTCGCTAGGAGTCACCTACCAGAGAATCGACCATGAAGCCGCAATGACAATGGAGGCATGCGAGGAAATCGACCGGACGCTGGAGGCGACGATCTGCAAGAATCTGCTTTTATGCAACCGACAGGAGACACAGTTTTATTTACTGATGCTTCCGGGGGATAAGGTGTTTAAAACAAAGGATCTGTCAGCGCAGATTGGTTCGTCCAGACTTTCTTTTGCAAAAGCGGAGTATATGGAACAATATCTGGACATCACGCCGGGATCTTTAAGTGTGCTTGGACTGATGAATGATAAGGACAGGATGGTACGGCTTCTGATCGATGAAGATGTGCTTACAGGAGAATATATAGGATGTCATCCATGCATCAATACATCGAGTCTCAGACTTCGGACAAAAGATCTGGTGGAGAAGATTATTCCGGCAATGGAACATGAGCCGACCATCGTGAAGCTGTAAATCCGCCAGAAAATGAAAAGGGTAGCAGAAACAGCAATATAGAAACAGAAAGATTTTTGACAGTGCAAATATAAAAACTGGATAATGAAAATATAACAAAATCTATATAAAAAAACAAAATAAATTCATGCAAAATTCATACAAAAAAGAAAGAAACACCTTGACGAAAAGAAAGATTTCTCTTAAAATATGAAAGGTTGTGCAAAGAAGGACAACTGCCGTGCATAATCATCTGGACACAGACGGATATACGGCAGTTTTATTATGTGACATATTAGGATTGCGGGAATTGCTTAGCAATGGAGCAATCTGATTACGCCAGTGAGGGTCAAAAGGTATTTTGACCCCTTTGATACCAGATTGCTACGTGCGTTGCACTCACGCAATCCTAAAAACATTCGTAATCCGCTCATTTTTCTTTGAAAAATGGCTACTTGCATGTTTTGGCGGGTCAAGAGGTCAAAAATCCTCCTGCAAGCAAGCTTGCGTCGGATTTCCCACCTTTTGACCCTGGTATCATCATTTTATCATGCAAATAAAAGGAGAAAGATACGTATGAATTATGATGTAATTATTATCGGTGCCAGACCAGGCGGAATTTTTGTCGCTTATGAGTTGATGAAAAGAAACCGGAATGTAAGATTGCTGTATTTGAAGAAGGCTATCCGCTTGAAAAGAAAATGTCCAATTGACGGAGATAAGATCAAGAGCTGTATCAATTGTAAGCGCTGCCGATCATGTGCGGATTTGGAGGAGCCGGAGCATTTTCGGATGGAAAATACAATATCACCAATGATTTCGGCGGAACTTTATTTGAGTATATCGGTAAAAAACAGGCTGTTGAGCTGATGAAGTACGTCGATGAGATCAATATGGAAAATGGTGAGAAGGGACAAAACTGTACTCCACAGCCGGAACAAAATTTAAAAAGCTTTGTCTTCAGAACAAGCTGAATCTTCTGGATGCATCTGTACGTCATCTGGGAACAGATATCAATTATGTCGTTCTTCAGAATCTTTATGATCAGATGAAGGATAAAATGGACTTCTTCTTTGATGCACCGGTTGAGACAATCGAGATCACTGATGGCGGATACCGCATTGTATGTGAAAATGGCGTTTATGAATGTAAGAAATGTGTGGTTTCTGTCGGACGAAGCGGAAGTAAATGGATGGAAACTGTCTGTAAGGAACTTAAGATTCCTACCAAATCCAACCGTGTGGACCTCGGTGTCCGTGTAGAGCTTCCGGCAGTTATCTTCGCACACCTGACAGATGAGCTTTACGAGAGCAAGATCGTATACCGTACAGAAAAATTCGAGGACAATGTGCGTACTTTCTGTATGAATCCGAACGGTATTGTGGTAAATGAAAATACCAACGGTATCATCACAGTAAACGGACACAGCTATGAAGGAAATGAAAAAAGACGGACAATACCAACTTTGCCCTTCTGGTTGCAAAGCATTTCTCAGAGCCGTTCAAAGACAGTAACGGATATGGAGAAAGTATCGCAAGACTTTCCAATATGCTTGGCGGAGGTGTTATCGTACAGCGTTTTGGTGATCTGGTACGTGGAAGAAGAAGTACAGAGAAACGTATCGAAGAGGGCCTGGTAACACCGACTTTATCAGCAACGCCTGGTGATCTGAGTCTGGTTCTTCCAAAGCGAATCATGGATGGAATCATTGAGATGATCTATGCGCTGGATAAAGTTGCACCGGGAACAGCTAATGATGATACACTTCTGTATGGTGTGGAGGTTAAATTCTACAACATGGAAGTAGATATTGATGAAAATCTGGAAAGTCGCCATAAGGGACTGTATGTGATCGGTGACGGAAGTGGTGTTACACATTCTCTGTCCCATGCATCTGCAAGTGGTGTTTATGTTGCGAGACATATTATCAGCGAAGAAGAATAGTCTGCAAATAAAAAGTCGGACTGGGATGGAAAAGTAAAATAAAGAGAAAATTAAAAACCGTAAATCCGGAGATTTGCAGTATTGTAAAGAGCAAATCCGGATTTACGGTTTTTGGTTGTATCGAAAAAGTAGTAGAACTTTTTTGATGCAGATATGCCTAGTTTTTTATGGTTGCCCGCCGGTAAGTCATATAGGCGATCACAGCAGTTGCAAATTCGGTAATTCCGAATGCGTACCAGATCCCGGAAGCCCCGAAGATCCGGCTTAAGATAAATGCGGCCGGAATAATGATGATCGTATATCTGCACAGTGAGATGATCAGGGACGGTGTTCCCTTTCCAAGTCCTTCGAGTGCACCAGAGCTGGTGATGGACACGGAAGAAACTAAAAATCCGAGGCTGATAATCCGAAGTGCCATTCCTCCTGCCTGAATGGTTTCCGGATTAGAACTGAACAGTGCGATCAGTGAATCCGGGAAGAGCTGGCAGTAAACGGTACCAAAGAGCATGATCCCAAGACTCAGATAAAGGGTATCGGCAAAAAGTCTGTGGACACGCTTTGTCTCACCGGCACCGTAGTTGTATCCGATCAGCGGACGCATTCCCTGGATGATTCCATTTGCCGGAAGATACAGGAAGGTCTGAAGCTTGTAATAGATTCCGAGCACCACCACGTAAACCTGGGAGTAGGCGGAGAGAATCCCATTCAGTGCGGTGATAAGCAGGGATGGAAGTGCCATATTCAAAGTGGCAGGGATTCCAACCGCGTAAAGCCGTCCGGCCATGGCACGGTCTACGTGGCGGCTTTTATGAATCTTCACCGGAAGCGGTCTGGTAAAATAAAAGGCAAGGTACAGTACCAGTGTGACAACATGACCAAGACCGGTTGCAAGTGCGGCTCCTTCAATTCCCATTTTCGGGAACGGTCCGATTCCGAAGATCAGAAGTGGATCCAGTACGATATTGAAAATACATCCGCTCATCATGCAGATCATGGACACGCGCATCCGTCCGACTGCCTGGAAAATTTTTTCCCAGGTAATTTCAAGAGAGATTACAATGGAAAATCCAAATGCGATCCGGGAGTAGGCATTTCCCATCTGAATAACGGTCACGTCTTTTGTAAAAATCTGTAAAAACAGCGGCATTACGGCAATTGTGACTACGGTAAGAACAATACCGTGGATGACAGAGAGAAAAAGTCCCTGTGTGGCACTGCATCCGCTTTTTTCTGATCCTGGGCGCCAAGGAAAAAGGCAATGGCAAAGCATTGATCCCGATTCCAAAGCCGACACCGACTGAGGTGATAAAATTTTGGATCGGGTAGACTAAGGACAGAGCAGTCATTGCTTCTTCACTGATCCGTGCAACGAAATAGCTGTCAACAATATTATAAAGAGAGTTGACCATCATTGAGATCACCATTGGCAGAGCCATGGAAAGCAGAAGTGGCAGAATCGGTTTTTCTTTCATGTAAGTCTGGTTCATAAACATTCCTCCTGATAAATGTAAAGCATAAGGTACAAAATCTGTAAAAAAGGGCAGAAGCCCGATATATAAAAAAGCCACATAACTGTCGCTGTACGCAACAAGTTATGTGGCGAAAAAATAGATATCTATTTTGATATCCAGAAAAATCCACAAAGATTTTGGTATAAAATTACACAGATAATTATTTTAAAAATTTTCCTTCCATTTGTCAATATCTTTTAAAAAAAAATAACAATTAAAATATTGACAAAAAGTAAGCCTAAACTAACATAAGTGTATGAAATGTAACATTACTACGATGTGAGTAACTAAAGGAAGGAGTAGAGGAATGTTTTTAGAGATTAAGGGGATCAAAAAGTCGTTTGGAACAGGCGACAGCCGGGTAAATGTTCTGAAAGGATTTGATCTGGAAATTGAAAGAGGAGAGTTTTGTGTGCTTCTGGGACCATCCGGTTCAGGAAAATCGACTCTTCTGAATATTATAGGCGGTATTGACGGGGCAGATGAAGGAAGTATTACGATTGATGGAGAACAGCTGGAGGATATGACAGAGAAGAAGCTGTCCCTGTATCGGAGAAAGCATCTGGGTTATATATTCCAGATGTACAATTTGATTCCAAACCTGACACTTAGAGAAAATATTGAAATCGGTGCTTATTTAAGTAATCGTCCGCTGGATGTGGATGAGCTGATGCAAACGCTGGGTATTTATGAACATCAGAACAAGTCGCCGAACCAGCTTTCCGGAGGACAGCAAGAGAGGACAGCAATCGGGCGTGCAATCGTGAAAAATCCGGATATTCTGCTCTGTGATGAACCGACAGGTGCGCTGGATTATAATACTTCTAAGGAAATCCTGAAGCTGATCGAGACCGTTAACCAGAAATATGGAAATACTATAGTCATGGTTACTCATAACGATGCCATCAAGGATATGGCAGACCGGGTAGTAAAGCTGCGTGACGGTATGATTCGCAAGAATTATTGTAATGAACACAAGCTATCAGCAAGTGAGCTGGAATGGTAAGGAGGACGCGGGTTATGAAGAGTCCTTTAAGAAAAAAGACTTCCACGGGAATTGAAAAGTGAGATTGGAAAGTATCTGGTGGTGCTGATTCTTATGATCGCAACGATCGGGTTTGTATCCGGCTTTCTGGTAGCCGATGGAAGTATGCTGAAAGCATATAATGAAGGCTTTGAAAAGTACAAAATCGAAGATGGAAATTTCCGGATAAAGAAGAAAATCACGAAGTCGCAGAGGGAGAACATTGAGAAAAAAATGGTGTAACGCTGTATGAAAACTTTTATCTGGAAGAGGCCTGGACAATGGAAGTACCATGCGTATTTTCAAAAACAGGGAAAAGATCAACCTGGTGTGCCTGATGGAAGGAAAGCTTCCTGAAAAAGCAGGAGAAATGGCAATTGACCGTATGTATGCGGACAATAATAAGATTTCTGTCGGAGATACACTGAAAAGTGGTTCACAAAAGTGGAAAGTCACAGGATTTGTGGCACTTTCTGATTATAGCTGTCTGTTTCAGAACAACAATGACAGTATGTTTGATGCAGTCAAATTCGGGGTATCGGTTGTAACACCGGAAGAGTTTGAATCTCTGAATCAGGATAAGATTCAGTACAGTTATTCCTGGGTGTATGACAAAGAACCGAAAAATGAAAAACAGGAAAAAAAGATGTCGGAAGATCTGATGGAAGCACTAGGGGAAGAAGTCACTCTGGAGTCTTTTGTGCCACAGTATCTGAACCAGGCAATTACATTTACCGGTGATGATATGGGGAGTGACCGTGCAATGATCACAATGCTCCTCTATATGATCATTGTGATCATTGCGTTTGTATTTGGAATCACGATCAGCAATACAATCCGGAAAGAAGCAGGCGTGATCGGAACTTTGCGGGCTTCCGGGTATACAAGAAAAGAACTGATCGGACATTACATGGCACTTCCGGTGATCGTCACGCTGATCGGTGCGGTGATCGGAAATATTCTGGGTTATACAGCACTGAAAAAGGTATGTGCGGAGATGTATTATGGAAGTTATAGTCTGCCGACCTATGTGACAGCATGGAATGCAGATGCTTTCTGGATGACAACGGTAGTTCCGGTGCTGATCATGCTGGTGGTCAACTATGGAATCCTTTGTTACAAGCTGAGGCTTTCACCGCTGAAATTTCTGAGAAGAGATCTTTCTGGAAGCAGGCGGAAAAGAGCAGTCCGGCTAAGTCCGAAGCTTGGAATCTTCCATCGGTTCCGACTGCGTGTGATCTTCCAGAATATGAGCAATTACATCGTACTTTTTATTGGAATCATATTTGCGAATCTGCTTTTGTTCTTTGGACTTTTGCTGCCGTCAGTACTTTCGCACTATCAGCAGGATATCCAGAGCAATATGCTTGCAAAATACCAGTATATGCTGGAGGTTCCGGTAAGTGCGATGAGCGGAAATAAACTGGACAGTATGCTGGAGCTTTTACAGTTCTCTTATGGAACAAAGACGGAAAATGAAGATGCGGAAGCGTTCAGCGCTTACTCATTGGAAACATTGCCAAGCAAATATAAGACAGATGAAGCGATCCTATACGGAATCAAACCGGACAGTAAATATATCGATGCAGATCTGGAGGACGGTGACGGTGTCTATATTTCCAGTGCCTATGCAGAGAAGTTTCTGTTGAAGCCGGGCGACTCGATCACGTTGAAAGAAAAATATGAAAAGACAAAGTATACATTCAAGGTTAAAGGAATCTACAAATACAGCGGTGGAATCTGTGTCTTTATGCCACAGGAGAAGTTGAATGATACCTTTGATCTGGGAAACGATTATTTCAGTGGATATTTTTCCAATTCGAAGATCAAGGATATTGACGGAAAATACATCGGTTCGGTGCTTGATCTGGAAGCACTGACAAAGATTTCAAGACAGCTGGATGTATCTATGGGAAATATGATGGGGATGGTCAACGCATTTGCAATCGGTATTTATATGGTTGTGATCTATCTGTTATCCAAGATCATTATTGAGAAAAAATGCACAGGCTATTTCCATGACGAAGATCCTGGGATATACCAATGGAGAGATCAGCAGGCTTTATATCTGGTCGACAACTATCGTGGTGATCATCTGTCTGCTTCTCAGCCTGCCGATTGAGAAAGCAGTTATGAATGTGCTGTTCCGGGAAATGATGCTGACCAGTATTTCCGGCTGGATCGCACTTTGGATCGATCCGAAGATCTATGTGGAAATATTCCTGATCGGAATCGGAACCTATGCAGTTGTGGCAATGATAGAATATCGAAGGATTAAACATGTGCCGATGGATGAGGCACTGAAAAATGTAGAGTAAGAGGCAGAAAATAAGAGAATTAAGGTACGGATCAGGGCAGACTAAGGCGCCCTGTAGATTGCCGGGACGATCTCGCGGAGGAGAGCAAGAAGCGCCTGGAACTGTGCGTGATGATAAATATTTTCCGATAGACAGCACAGATGTCCCTGGTGTCATGAAAGTGATCCGGGGTGAAGAAATGAATATTCGGAAAGGAAGTTGTTCGTGCATAAATTTCCGGAAGAAACGTAGCACCCATCCCTCGTCTTGCAAGAGAAAAGGCAGTATTACTGCTGGTACAGATGCGACGGATATTCGGATGGAAAGCGGCAGTCTCGCAGATCTTGCGGCTGATCTTTCCGAGATCGTGATCCTCTGAAAGCAGAATAAATGGAATTGCAGATAACGCAGGCAAATGAATTTGGGGAGTGGCAGAGATGTCCTCCTCTTTTTGTGATGGATCGGAAAAAGGACACAGAGAGTCAGGGATTGCCAGGACAAAACTTTCCTTTACCAGAAGCTCACTCTCATAATTGATAGTGTCCGGGCTGGAAATATCGAGAATCAGATCCAGCTTGTCCTCTTCCAGCATCTGCCGCAGGATATAGGTCGGCTGCTCAATGATCTGGATATCACAGTTCTCATACATGGAATAAAAGCGTTCCAGAACCGGTGCCAGAAGCCGTTCACTTCGGTGGGGACTGAGGCCCAGCCGGATCAGCGTCCGGGAACCGGAAACAATATCGCCAAGCTTCCATTCTAACTGAGTATGAGAGTGGAGGGTGGAAACTGCCCATTCATAGAAAAAGGGAGCCCGCATAGGTAAGCTTCATCTCGCCACGATTCCGCTCAAAAAAGAGGGATTCCGGTTTCTTTTTCCAGAGCCTGAATGCTTAAGGAAAGGGAAGGCTGGGAAATATAAAGCTTCTGCGCCGCTTTGGTGATACTTTTTTTTCTTCGGCAATGGTGATGACATATTGCAGCTGATTCCAGTTCATAAAAAATCCTCCATAGGTTTAAACTATATTTTTAATAATAAAACATATATTTTACTAATGTCAATAGAGATGATAAAGTAAAGAAACAGGAGGAAGAAGAGATGAGTAAAGAGAGAATCAAAAATGGACTGATGCTGTTTGCATTTTTCTTTAAGATAGGATGTTTTACATTTGGAGGCGGATGGAGCATTCTGGCGCAGATGGAGCAGGAGTTTGTAGATAAACGAAAGCTGATCACAAAAGAGGAACTGCTGGATATGGTTGCAGTTGGAAAGTCAGTTCCCGGAATTATGATCACCAATATCAGTATGCTGTTTGGCTATTATGTAGGTGGCTGGTTCGGAGGTGTCTGTGCAGTACTCGGAATGACCTGTCCGGCGGTTCTGATCCTGTCGTTTGTTACTGCATTTTATAAGGTGCTGAATAGTAATGTCTGGTGCTATGCGGCACTTCGCGGAATCCGCTGTGCGGTAGTTCCGATTATGGGAAGTGCGGCACTTTCACTGGGGAAAGAAGCGTTCCGCAGAAAATCAGCAATCCCGATCTGTGCGTTAGCACTGGCGCTCTGTGTATTTACGGATATCAGTAATGTGGTGATGATCGTAGCGGGAGTGATACTGGCGCTTTCTATAAGAGCGGTGAAAAAGACAAGAGGAGGACAGACGGCATGATCTATCTCAGACTTTTTACAGCGTTTATGAAAATCGGATTTACCAGCTTTGGCGGAATGTCGATGATCCCGGTTATTATGCAGGAGATGAAGGTCAATCATTGGATGACGGCGGAGGATCTGACTAACTTGATCGCTATCGCAGAAATGACACCGGGACCGCTTGGGATTAACTGTGCGACTTTTGCCGGGATGCAGACGGCAGATGTTCTGGGTGGGATTGCAGCGGTTATGGGCGTGCTGATGCCAGCTTATACGCTGGCGCTTGGCGTAGCGGTGTGCTTCGCAAAGTTCCGTGGCAATGATATTATGAGCTGTATGTTAAATGTGATCAAGCCGATCTGCATCGCAATGATCCTTGCGGTGATTCTGGATCTGATGCAGGAAAATTATTTTCCGGATGCGAGGATTGACTGGTTTGGGTGCGGGATCGGAGTGGTGATGTTCTATCTGATATTGAAGAAGAATTGGTCAGTACCGAAGGTGATCATTCTTGCGACGGTGTTTGGAATAGTTGGATATGGTGTGCTTGGGATTGGATAGATTTATAGATAGAACAGGAGAGTTATTCTTTTGCAAATTTGAAGATTTGTAAGAGGGTAAACTCTCTTTTTGTTTCATAGGAAATTCCGAAGGAACTTCCTATGAAACAAAAAAGGCACTGCGTGCCGGAGATGAGCAATCGCACGAAGATGAAGAATGTCGCAAGCGGTCTACGCTCCGCTTCGGTCGTTGCTTAACGAGCGCCACTGGCGTCTCAGCAACGCGCTCGGCGCGAGAATGTGATTTTACATAACTATGATCATGGGAAAGAAAAAATGATAGAAGAAAGAAAATTTAACCTAAACTTAACATAGATTTGATTGGAATTGCATAGACCACAGATAAAATGGAAAATGAGCTGAAAGGGAAGACATCATTGTAAAAAGTAAGTTTAAAAGATATTAACAAACACAGGGTAAATTGAGAGAGGAATAACATGAACGAGAAAATTCAGATCATTTTTGGACTGCTTGGCGGTCTGGCAGTTTTTATCTATGGAATGAATATGATGAGTGAATGTCTGCAAAAGGCGGCGGGCGATAAAATGAAAAGCATTCTTGCACTTCTGACGAAGAATCCGCTTCTGGGTGTGCTTGCCGGTGCGCTCACAACCGCGGTACTCCAGAGCAAAGCAGTGCGACGACAGTTATGGCGATCGGTTTCGTAAGTGCGGGACTGATGAACCTGCCACAGGCAATTTCCATCATTTTTGGTGCAAATATTGGTACAACCATGACAGCGCAGATTATTGCGTTTAAGATCAGTGACTATATTTACGTTATTATTTTTATTGGATTTATTATTGCTTTTGTAACAAAATCAGAGAAAGTAAAAAAAGTATCGGCCAGACGATTTTTTGCCTCTGGTCTTTTGTTCCTTGGAATTGAAACAATGGGAGATGTCATGAAACCATTGGCATCCAGTCCGGTATTCACAGACTTGATCGGACGGGTTGCACATATTCCGGTACTTGGTGTGGCAGTTGGTACATTTATGACGCTGGTTGTACAGAGCAGTAGTGCAACGATCGCAGTCTTGCAGAACTTCGCTTCCCAGCCGGGACCGGACGGGGTTACGAGTATACTTGGGCTTGCAGGAGCAATCCCGATTCTTTTAGGTGATAATATCGGTACAACGATCACAGCACTTCTTGCCAGTATCGGACAGTCAAAAGATGCGAAGAGAACCGCTGTGGCGCATTGTATTTTTAATATTTCCGGGCTGCTTTTTGTTTATCTGGTTCGTAAAACCATTTGCGGCACTGATCCAGAACATTTCGCCGAAAGGTCCGGAGATTGAAGCGATTTCCAGACAGATTGCAAATGCACATACTGTATTTAACATCACAATGACACTGATCTGGGTATGCCTGATTAAACTGATGGTGAAGATTGTCATGACACTGATTCCGGATGGACAAAAAAGGTGTTGAAGATCCAGGCAGCCCGATTTATCTGGATGAAAATATCATCAGTCAGCCGGCAGCAGCGCTGCAGCTTGTGGCAAAAAAGAGATTTTCCGTATGAGTGACCAGGTAAGAGATATTCTGAAGAAAACGATTGAGCTTGTGAAAAATGAAGAAGTGAAATCCATTGACGGTCTGAAAGAAAACGGAGAACAGGTTGAACGCCTTGGAAAGTGTATTACCGAATATCTTGCAGCTTTGTTTTCTTCAGGTTTATTGACCGAGCAGCAGGCAGCGCAGACGGCGAGCCTCATGTGTGTACTCAGCGATGTGGAACGTATGGGAACCTTAAGTGTGGAAATGGCAGAATGTATGTTGGAAAGATCAGACCGGAAGTATAAATATACACCGGAAGCGATGGATGAGCTGCAGAAGAGTTTGAAGGTACTGAATAAGATGTTCTGTGATTCTCTGAAGGCACTGCAGGGAGATGATGGTATCGAACCAGGCAAGATGATGAAGCGAAAGGATAAGCTTCTGGATCTGGATATCAAGATGCGGAAAGCGCATATTGAGCGTGTCAATAAAGGAAAATGTAAGGCAAGCCTTACTGCTCCGTTTTTACCAATATCCTGCATCTGATCGACCGTATGGGAAACAGTTGTATCAATCTTGCGGATGTGGCGGAAAGCGGAACAAGTATGAAATACTTTATGCTGGAAGAAAAATAAGAAGATGGAAAAATCCACGGACTTTAGAAGATTCAAAGTCCGTGGATTTTTTTAATCATGATATACGATTTTCCCACCACAGATCGTATACTTCACTTTGCCATACATAGGCGTTCCGGTAAATGGTGAGTTGGATGAAAGGGATGCATACTCGGTTGGAGTCCAACATTCGTTTTCATCGAAGATCACAAGGTCAGCTGCTTTTCCTTCGGCGAGCTGTCCGTATGGAAGGTGGTAAAGCTTTGCAGGATTGATGGTCATCTTTTCCAGAAGCTGAATAAGAGATAAATGTCCCGGTCTTACAAGGCTTGTGATGCCAAGGGCAAGGGAAGTCTCCAGACCGATGATTCCGCTTGGAGCTTCGGTGATTGGTTTTGCTTTTTTTTTTTTGCTGTGCGGTGCATGGTCGGTGGCAATCAAGTCGATGGTTCCATCTGCAAGTCCCTGAATAATCGCCTGACGGTCCTTTTCGGTACGGAGCGGCGGATTCATTTTCGCAAGTGTTCCATGCTCAAGGACTGCGTCTTCCGTCAGTGTAAAATGATGCGGTGTGGCTTCGGCGTGAAGTTTTGCACCCATTTTCTTATAAGTACGAACCAGATCGACAGAGATACCGGAGCTGATATGCTGAATCACAACATCGGCGCTGGATTTCAGTGCCAGCATGCAGTCTCTTGCAACCAGAGATTCTTCTGCAATGGAAGGAGAACCGTAGATGCCAAGCGCATCGGATACCTTTCCGTGGCTGATTCCGTTGTTGCGGATGAAAGAAGGATCTTCTTCGTGAAGGCTGACCGGTACGTTAAGCTTTGCCGCCTTTTCCATTGCGTGGAAGCAGAATTCTGCGTTTAGAAGTGGGATCCCGTCATCGGTAAATCCACATGCGCCTGCTTCTTTTAAGGCGTCCATATCGGTTTCTTCCTGCCCTTTCAGGTTGCAGGAAATCGAAGCAGCCTGGAAGATACGGATCTTTTCTTTGGAAGCACGCGAAAGGTTGTCTTTGAGAACCGGAACAGAGTCCACAGTCGGGGGAAGTATTTGCCATGCAGATCACGGAAGTAAAACCGCCTTTTGCAGAGGCAAGTGCGCCGGTGTGGATGGTTTCTTTATAAGTAAATCCCGGATCACGGAAATGAACGTGGGTGTCAATCAGTCCCGGTGCAACCACAAGCCCGGCTGCGTCAAGGACTTCCTCTCCTTCTTTTTGTAATCAGGGATGCCATTTCTTTGATGATGCCATCTTCAATCAGAAGATCCATTTTTTCGGAAAGTCCGGAAGCAGGATCGATGACAAGTCCGTTTTGATAATCATAGTAGTTAAGCCTCCTTGCAGGATATTAGTCTGCTTCTAGTATACGGGATGGGAAAAAGGTTTGTCAATGCGACAGGCGAAGTTGAGAAAATAAGACTGGCTACAGAATCCAAAAGAGATTTCAGTTTTGATGTATCCGATCTGGTATGTATCAAAATTGAAATCTTTTTTCTTTATGCATGTCTCATATTCTTTTCAAGAGCAACTCTCTTTTTCCCAGTTGCACGGTAGAATTCCACGTGTTTTCCAAGAAAACTCTGGATGGCGGAAACGGTTTTTCCAGTCAGGAATGCACAGAAGACAGTGCCGATTCCGATGCCATAGAATCCGTGGAGGATTGCAAGGGAAAGAACCACAGTAGTCGTCAGACAGGTGAGATCGAAGGTTGTCTTAACGATTTTATAGTTCTTTTTTACAATACCGGACAGATCGCGAGGGAAGATATCTGTCGGGATGATTGGAAGCATACAGTTGTTGGCAAGGCAGATACCGAAGCATACCAGTAAGAATCCTGCCAGGAAATAAATCGTGTGAAGAGGCAGGGGAGTTCGGCAGAGCCTGGATCCATGCGTTGTGTACGTCGATCATTTTTCCAAATCCGATCCCGACTACGAAAGAGAAAAGGTAGCCGGGGCAGAATGAACGCTTGAGGATCATCAGTGTAATGACAAGCAGTGTCTGGAAAATATAATTCCATGTTCGAAACTGAACACCGGGAAGGCGATGTTAAATACAAGCGGCACTGAGGAGATCGTTGAGATCCCGAATCCGCTTTTTTGACATCAGATCCACGCCGAGTGAATTGATCAGCAGGACGATGAGCAGAGCGACTTCTCCGGCCAGATGAAATTTTTTTTTTTTATTCATAGGTACAAATCCTTCTTTCCTGATAGATAATAATTTACAAAAATTTTATATTTAATCTGTTTCTCATTATAATGAAGAAAACTGATAAAAACAAATGATTATTTTGAATGAACTGATTCTAAAATAGAATGAAATATGCTAAGATAATGGCGAGTAAAGAGTTGATTTTGAAAAATAAGATGACTGCGGAAGATAAAAGAGGGAATATATGAATATCGAATATTTAAAATATTTTTCAGAGCTGGCAAAATCCAGCATTACGGAAAGGCAGGCAAAGGCACTGAATATTTCACAGCCGGGACTCAGTCATGCGATCAAGTCGCTGGAAGAAGAGTACGGAGTTCCGCTGTTTCAAAAAAAGAAGGGCGAAATGTGAGCCTGAGTCATTACGGCAAAGAGCTGATGAAGGATGTGGATGAAATTCTGGGAGCGTATCTTCGTCTGGAAGAGCGGGCGGTAGGACTTCGGACGGAAGAGAAAACGGTGCGGATCGGCAGTGTGTATCCTCTGGCACCGGGGACGATTCCACATATGCTGAAAGAGTTTGGGGCGACATTTCCATTTATCATCTACAATCGGATGACACCGGAGATTGCAGAAGGACTTTGGATGGAAAATATGATATCGGTTGCTCGGATCTTTTGAAATCGGATGAGATCGAATATTATCCGATTCGGGATTCATATATCGCAGTAGTGGTTCCGAAGGGACATCCGCTTGAAAATAGAGAACGGATCAGTCTGAAAGAGACAGCCGGATACCCACAGATCATGTTTTCCAAGACCAGCGGTTTCCGTACTCTGCAGGAGCAGATTTTTTGCAGAAGAAGGAATTAAGGTAAAGCCGGTATGTCTTTGCGGAAGAGATTGAAGTTATCACAGGACTTGTGGAGAATGGGTTCGGGATTTCCGTATTGCCGTATATGGATATCGTGCACGCATAATGTGGTGACGATTCCGGTGAAGACTTCAGGGTGGAATTCCAAATTCTACATTGCGAGAAGAAAGTATGGAATCCGCTCAGAGCAGGAGGAGGCATTTTTTCAGTACTGGAAGAAAAAAACATCATTAAAATTCATTAAGAATCCTTGCACTTACAGAGAAAAAAAAGTCTATAATCTGTTTTATGAAATATCGTTGTGAAAATCAAATGGGAGGTTACACAGGATGATAGAACAGATTGTAGAGTATAATAAGAAATTCGTGGAAAATAAAGGCTATGAGCCGTACCTGACCAGCAAGTACCCGAACAAAAAGCTTGCCGTACTGACCTGTATGGATACCCGTCTGACAGAGCTTCTTCCGGCGGCGCTGGGACTGAAAAACGGAGATGCAAAGATCATCAAGAATGCAGGTGGAGTCATTACGCATCCATACGGAAGTGTGGTCAGAAGCCTTCTGGTTGCCATTCTGGAGCTTGGTGTGGAGCAGGTTATGGTCATTGGACATACGGATTGCGGTGTGCAGGGAATGGATGGAAATGAACTGTTAGGAGAACTGGTAGAGCGCGGAATCGACAAAAGAACATATTGATATTGTAAGACACAGCGGAATTGATCTGGAAAAATGGCTGGGTGGATTTGAATCTGTGGAGAAGTCGGTAGAAGAGACTGTGCATACACTGAAGACACATCCATTGATGCCGAAGGATATTGAGATCAAGGGATTCATTATGGATTCGGAGACAGGGGAGCTTACGGAAGTGTAAGGAAAAGAAATAAAGAAAAGAGAGATCCTCACAGCAAGGTGGTGCTGTGAGGAGTTTTATGGAGGAAGAGTAAGTCTTGCGCTTTTGAAATAAAAAAAAGTCTATAATCTGTTTAGTGAGATCAAAGGAGGATGAGGATAAAAATGGATGATTTAAAATCGTTTACCTATGTTTTAGCGGTTGCAGAATGCAAAAGTATTTCAAAAGCCGCTGAACTTTTTTATATATTTCACAACCATCACTCAGCAGATTTATATCCAGTCTGGAACAGGAACTTGGAATTTTACTTTTCGAGCGGAAATCGAATGGAATCAGTCTGACAGAGGCTGGCGAAATTTATGTTGAGTATGGAAAAGAAATCAAACGTTTAAACAGCACAATGGAGCATGAATTAAAGGAACTTCAATTATCTGAAGAACAGTCTAAGCGCCAGTCTTTTGTTGGCAATGGAAGTTCAGGAGAAGATCAGTAAAAATACATCGGGTGTAAAGCAACATTTTCAAATGTCATGGCTAAAGAAATCCTGCCAGGCTTAAAAAACAGGACCTATGACTTGGCAATAGGGACCGGATCTGAGTGAAAAGGATTCTTCTATCGTATTTGATCTTATTGTAGAAGATTATATGTTACTTGCAGTTCCAAAGAAGTATATGATGCTTCAGAAAGCAGAAAAAAAGAGAAGGTGAAAAAATATCCATGGATGGATATTTCGATGATGCCGAATGAGTTTATTATCCAGGACAATTCCTGTTATGTCAGACAAGAGATCGATCAGATATTTGAAGAATATGGAAAAAAATTGAAGCCAAAGATGATCGTAAACAGTTCGATGCTTGCAATGCAGACCTTGGAGCGAGGAATGGGATTCTGTTTTATATCAGAAGTATTCCTTCCATATATACAAATACAAAAGATATTGATTTTTTTTTTGCATTGGAAAAACAAGGTAAAAAAGACAAAAACAGGTATTATATATTTGAAAAATAAAATCCTTTCCAGACAGGAAAAGTACTGTATATCTGTTTTGAAAGAGAAAATAATAAATGGAGAAATAGGGGCATAGCATGAAGCTATACCCCTATTTTTTCTTTTGGCATTGGTGAAAACAGTAACAGACAATTATAATAAGATTAACGTGATGAGCCGGTAAACATCATATAAGAGAAGAATGAGAGTTTTTGGAAAAGCGCACTCCGAAAAAAGCTTATTGTATATGGATACGGAGGAAAAGAAAGATGA
>VOFI01000007.1_pt1 | contig 56000 bp, 76 predicted proteins | sample 5384131 | NCBI WGS metagenome assembly VOFI01 (sample SAMN12384728, study PRJNA508395) | human gut metagenome | isolation source: healthy gut H | host: Homo sapiens
AAAAGTAAGTTTCAGAAGAAAAAGCAGGAGCACGAGAACACTAAAAAGGAACTGGCAGAAGTTCAGAAGGATTATCAGAAATTATCCGGTGAAAAAAGAAATTCTGCAGGGAATTGCAGACAGATATAACCGACTTTTACGCATTTTGGGGAAAGATATGGTAGAACGACTGGTGCAGGACGATATCCGGATGCAGGCGGAACATGAAGCGAAAAAGCAGAAAGAACAAATGCCGAAAAAAATAAGTGATCGCATACCATGGGCGAAAGAACGAAGTGAAAGAATACAATGCACAGATAAAAAGAACAAAGCAAAATACAGAGGAATGGAGTTGTAAGAATATGAAGAAACAGATTTATGATGAAAAGAACGGACTGAGCTACATTGCATGGAGATTATTATCTGCCAGATTTGGAAATCAATGAGGAAGAACCTACATATGGGAAGTATGGAATAATGCGAAAACAGTTTCTGAAGGAGCACCGGAGTGCAAGGTATCAGTATTTGGTACTGACCGGGAAATTGACGGAACATCTGAATCAGGTTGATAAAGAAGTAAGAGAAAAAGTTGAGATGTTGGTAGAACAGATGGCTGAACAGTGGGGAGTGACGGAAGAACTGAAGATGCAGGATCAGATGGAATGGGTGCGGAGGATGAATGATATCAAAGCAACTGCCGAAGAAATAGTATATAGAAATATAATCTTTATGTAGGAAAGAGGGCTGTCTGCAGGAGTTGTGGACAGCCTGCTGTATAGGAGGGGTTATTCTTCGGATATATCATAGTCAGTGGCTGTATCAGAAAATCTTGTATCCCAAATGGCTTCTTCAATGGCTTGTAAACACTCATCTGTATGTTTGGAAATGTCCTGCCCCCAGAAGTGAAGGACAGTGTAGCCTAGAAATAGAAGCTTTTATCATTTTCACAATCACGATTACGATTTCGCTCGATTTTTTTGATCCAAAAGTCTGGATTTTTTTCCCTTTTCAAGCCGAAGCTTGAGAATCTCCCAATCTTTTCCGTGAAAAAATTCACTATCGCATAAAAAATAGCAATTTTATATTTGGTAAGAACAATGTCAGGAGAACCAGGGAGAGCTTTATAATTTTTGCGATAGCGATAACCTTTGTGCCATAGAGCTTTTCGGAGCAATAGTTCTATGGAAGTATCTTTACTGTGAATCTTACGCATATTGTTTGAAACAGTAGCGGATGTGCGGGTCAATACTATCACCTACCTTTATTGATTGATTTTATCAGGGGAGTTTTTTTTTTTTCAATAAGGAGTTTTAAAATACATATATTTGGTTTTTAAAAAATGAATTTTAAGGGTTGAAAAAATCAAATGTAATTGATATAATAAAAATAACGTTTATATTTGTTATGGAGGACTAATATGCAAGGCGGAAAAAGGGTTAATGCTGGAAAAAAATCCATGTCATTGAAAAAAAAAAAAGGTTGGTTTTAAAGTTTATTTAACTCCAGAATTACAAGAAGAAATAAATTATTATGGGATAGGAGCTTCATTCTCAGAAAAGTGTGCAAATCTTATTGTAAAAAGAATTCAGGAAGAAAAAGAATCCCTTGATAACACAATTCGCTTTATTGATTTGTTTGCTGGATTAGAGGCATTAGACTTGGGTTTGAAGAAGGGTTGCGTGAAGTAGGACTTGAGAAGAAAAATGCGTTTTTTCATCTGAAATTAAAAAATATGCCATTAAAGCGTATCAGGGATACTTTGGAAATGAAAGGGTATATGGGGATATAACACAGATAGAGACAGATACGATACCGGATTTTGATTTTCTTTTAGCAGGATTTCCATGTCAGCCATTTAGTTCAGCAGGAAAAGGCTTGGGATTTGCTGATACAAGGGGGACGATGTTCTTTGAAATTGAAAGGATTTTAAAGGAGAAAATGGATGCAGGTAAGGCTGCAAAAGGATTTTTGTTAGAGAATGTTGAGGGATTGGTAAATCATGATGGAGGTAATACATTAGCAGTAATCGTGGATCACCTACAAAAATTGGGATATAATGTAAATTATAAACTTATAGATTCACAATATTTTGGTTTACCGCAAAGTAGAAAAAAGAGTGTATATTGTTGGCATGTTAGATGCAAAAATTAATTTGGATAATTTTGAAAAGAAAACAGTTACACTTGGAGAAGTGTTAGAACATGGATTGCCTACAGTAGAGAGCAATTTCACGAAGAAATTATTATAAAAATTATACACCGGAAGAAGTTGTTGGAAAATCCATTAAAGATAAAAGGGGAGGAGAAAATAACATACATTCATGGGAAATTGAATTAAAAGGTTCTACAAGTAAAGAAGAGAGAACATTACTGAATTTGATGTTAAGGGAACGGAGAAAAAAGAAATGGGCAGAGGAGATAGGAATTGACTGGATGGACGGAATGCCTTTAACAGAAAAGCAAATCAAAACTTTTTATGATAATCCAGAATTGCATACGATGTTAAAGGATTTAAAAAGAAAGGATATTTGACATACGAATATCCGAGAAAATTGGAAGAGGGAAGACGGATACCAGACGAAACAAAGAAAAAAAAGGATATAATATTGTTGCCGGTAAATTGTCATTTGAATTTTCAAAAATATTAGATCCTAATGAACTCGCACCAACTTTAGTAGCAATGGATGTTTCTAAATTAGGAATAATTGATAATGGAGGCCTTCGAAGATTAACAATACGTGAGGGACAGAGACTTTGCGGATATCCAGAAGAATATGATTTATCTATTGTGAATGAAAAAGAGGCATTTGATTTATTAGGAAATACAGTCTGTGTTCCTGTTATAAAAGCTATATCAAAAAGAATCGGGGAAAAATGTAGAAAGGGGAAAGTACATGAGATTAACAGATATTGCTGATTTTAGAAATAATCAATAAACCATATATGTTAAATGTTGATTACTTGATTTTTGGATATGATATGAATGACGATGGAGTTGTTACAATAAAAGATGTATGGCTGAAAAAGGTTTGGGAAATTACAAGAAGAATGGAAGATTGGCCTATTAATTTACAAATCAAAGATAATGTTGTACATAAAATAAGACCAGGAATTTGGTATGCGGAGGATACGGCAAGAACAGACTATACAGTTTTTGAATCACTTGAAGATTTCATTTCAGCCATAGAAGAAACAGTTTTTCAAAATCCTAAGACACATAATAATGCTGGAACTTGGAAAGCGACTTTTTGAGAAGTTATAAACAGGAAACGGGGATTGATCTTAGTATTCCGAGATGGTCTGAGATAAAAGATAAATATGATTTAAAATCTGTTAGGAAGTTAGAAAAAGCAAAAAGTGATTTGGCAAAGGCAACAGATCAGTATGAGAAAATTAAAGAAAGAATACAACTGTATCATCGAAAATTGCATGCAGAGCAAGAAAAAAAATAATGTGGGCAAAGTTGGTAAAATACAGGATGATATAGAAAAGCAAAAAAGGAATGCGGGAAAAGGCTAAAGAAAAAATAAATAAAGCACAAGCTAAAATTGATGAATTGGAAGGGTAAGATAGAAAGAATGGACAGTCTAAGATGGATTGTCCATTTTTAGAATTGACAAGAATATAGGAGCAGTTTATAATAAATTAAAATAGCACTCGACAAACAAGAGTGCTAACAATGAACGGAAAAATATAGAAATGGAGGAGATTAGGTGAAAATAGATTCTATAAAAATTAAGAATTTTCGAGGATACAAAGACGAAACAAAAATAGAATTAAATGATTTAACAGTCTTTGTTGGAAAGAATGATATTGGAAAATCTACGATTTTAGAAGCCTTAGATATATTTTTTTAATGATGGAAAGGGTGTAATAAAATTAGATAAAACGGATGTTAATGTGAGGCAAAAAGGAAGAAGATTTAGATATAGAAATTTCTGTATGTTTCTCGGAGTTACCAGAAAAGATAATTATAGATTCGACAGTTGAGACTTCGTTGCAAGATGAATTTATGCTTAATGCTGATGGGCAGTTGGAAGTCATAAAGAGATATAAAAATGGTGGAGCAGCCAAGGTATTTATTAAGGCTAAGCATCCAACGAATGGTAAATGTGCAGAATTATTATTAAAAAAGAATAGTGATTTAAAAAAGATAATAAAAAGTGAAAATATTGAATGTGAAAATCAAACTGTAAATGCTGAAATGAGGAGAGCAATTTGGAATAAATTTTCCGATGATTTGCAACAGGATGTCATAGAGATTGATGCATCAAAAGAAGATGCGAAGAAAATCTGGGAAAAATTATCGAATTATTTACCGACATATTCATTATTTCAGTCAGATAGAAAAAAATAGTGATGGAGATGACGAAATACAAGATCCATTGAAAACAGCTGTAAAAACAAATTTTGAGTGATACAGAATTACAGGAAACATTGGCAGAAGTTGCAACAGAGGTTGAAAACAAATTAAAAGAAGTAGCGGATAGAACATTAACTAAACTTCGAGAAATGGATCCAGCAATTGCAGCAAGTTTGAATCCTATAATCCCATCAGCAGATAGTCTAAAGTGGCAGGATGTCTTTAAAAATGTATCAATATCAGGCGATGAAGATATTCCGATTAATAAACGAGGAAGCGGAGTAAAAAAGACTTGTATTGCTAAATTTTTTTCAGGGCTGAGGCGGAGAGGCGCTGCCAAGAACAAAGGTAATACGGGTGTAATATATGCGATAGAAGAGCCAGAAACTTCACAACATTCAGATAATCAGAGGATATTAATAGAAGCCTTTAAGACATTAGCTTCAGTCGCAAATACGCAGGTTATATTGACAACACATAGTTCTTACATTGTTAAGCAATTACAGTTTACAGATTTACGCCTTATTAAAGAAAATGAAGAAGGAAATAAAGAAATATTAGGTGTTCTTCCGGGACAACTTCAATATCCGTCATTAAATGAAGTAAATTATATAGCATTTAATGAAGTTACAGAGGAATATCATGATGAATTATATTCATTTATAGAATTTCAGGGATGGAAAAGCTCGTATATTCAAGGAAAGCCAACGAGATTATACAAACGCATAGGTAGGAATAACTCTATCATAGAAGAGCAGAAAGTTTTGACAGAATATATACGACATCAGATACATCATCCGGAAAATAAAAATAATCCAAGGTATACAAGAGAAGAATTAAAGCAATCCATAGACTTAATGCGAACGTTTATCGAACAGCAGAGTGCAGCCGGAATTGTTGAGCCATAATCATGATAACAAAATCTCCAAAAACCACATGGACACAACGGAAATTCCGGATTTTTCCACACGAATCACACGGAAAATCACCATTTGCACACCGCAATACACCGGTCTGATATCGTGAGGGTGGACGTACAGTAGGATCAGGAACTGTAGCTCCTATCATCGAGTAATTTAATCTGAATATAGATTTGTTATCGCACGATAACGTTGTGTCCAAACGTAAGATACCCGTAGAACTTTGGTTCTACGGGTATTTTTGGTGCTTGGTTGCAAGAAAGGACTTGATTCGATGAGAAAAGAATATATATTAATATTTAGCCTGGGAGTATGCGATGGTGAAGTGTAATGGTTGCACGATTAGATAAATAAGCAGACTTCCCCAGACCACCAAAAAACTTAGAGTTCACAGGGCGGTTATTTTTGTGTCTTATTATTATCCCTGTCGAATATGTATCCGTTACAAACGCAGGAGATGCTGAAGCTGACGACCGTAAGGGAAAGCCACTTTTATTTAAATGATAGAGAATCAAATAAAAAAGTGTGTTATACTTAAAAATAATAAATACACCAAAAGCGGATTTGCAAAGGAGGGAGTATCATGAGATGTCCATATTGCAACGAGGAAATGATATGTGGTTCGGTTCAGAGTCAACGAGAAATTTTCTTCACAACGAAGCCTGACAAAAATTGGCTTATACCGTCAATCAATAAAAAAAGACGAAATCATATTAAGTTCTCATAATTGGTCGAAACCAACCTGTATGGCATATCATTGCCCTGCCTGCAGGAAAGTTATTATTGATTATTCAGTTAAAAGTGAATAGAAGCTGACCGATCGGATAAAAAATCATGTGCTGAATAAAAAGGTATAATTTAGATATGAGGACGATCAATAATTTATGTGCAATTATTGCACGAAGACCAGATGCGGTTGCATTTGTAAATGAAAGTGAGACATGATGGAAATGAAGTCACGTTTACCTCAAATAATCTACACGCTGACGGCAATCTTTACAGCCGGCACAGTTGCAACTACAGTTTTATACCAGTCAACGTCGAAAGAAATCTTGCTGACATTAGCGATTACTTTTTGGTACGTGTGCATACCATTTTATTATGAGACTACTGGTGGGTTCCATTGTCAATTCCATTTTGCACAATAAAGTAGATTACTGCAAACGCTGGTTTCAGGTGAGTGAATCCGAGAAAAAGATTTACGAAAAGCTTGGCGTAAAAAAATGGAAAAATAAAATGCCGACCTACAGACCGGACTGGTTTGATCCGAGACTCCATAGCTGGAAAGAAATCGCACAGATCATGTGCCAGTCAGAAGTGGGGCATGAGATTATTGCGGTATTGAGCTTTTTGCCGGTTTTCGCCGGGATAAAATTTGGAGCATATCCGGTTTTCATTATTACTTCCATTGTATCTGCAGGAATGGATTTGTTTTTTTGTAATTATGCAGCGGTATAACCGGCAGAGGATCATGAGAATACTTGCGGCAAAAAAGTAAAAATGTTTACACAGAAAAAATGTAAAAATGCTTACCACCTTGACAAGCAGTAAAGATCAAAGTAAAATATAACCTATCGGAATGGTAGGAAAACTGCAGATAAAAAGGAGGGAACAACATGGAACATATTGCCAGAAAAGATGTTTTTGAGTTACTTAAAAAATATAATAAAGATCCATTTCACATTCAGCATGCTCTGACTGTAGAGGCTGTTATGAAGTGGTATGCAAATGAACTGGGATACGCAGAAGATGCAGAATACTGGGGAATTGCGGGACTGCTTCATGATATTGATTTTGAATTGTACCCGGAAGAGCATTGCCTGAAAGCATCGGATCTTTTAAGAGAAGCTGGAGTTTCAGAAGATCTGATCCATGCAGTATGTTCTCATGGATACGGAATCACAGTAGGATGTGGAAAGATGATTGATGTAGAACCCGTCCATGAGATGGAAAAAGTACTATTTGCGGCAGACGAACTGACAGGTCTGATCTGGGCGGCTGCGTTGATGCGTCCGTCAAAAAGTACAAAAGATATGGAATTAAAATCTCTGAAGAAAAAAATATAAAAAGCAAAGGATTTGCTGCGGGATGTTCAAGAGAAGTCATTGAAAGAGGTGCAAAGCAACTGGGCTGGGAACTTGAAAAGCTTCTTACCATGACCCTGCAGGCAATGGCAGCATCTGAAGATACGATCCGGGCTGAGATGGAAGAAGAACAGGAATAGGGAAGCACATAGGAATTGAACAGAATTCCACCTGATAAAGAAAATGATTGGAGAGGTAAAGAAGGCTGCAAAAGCATTTGAAAGAAATGTTTTTGCAGCCTTTTATATAAAAAAGCAAGGGGAACAAGCAAAGTGATGGAACAAGCACGATAAAATTGTATAAAATAACAAAAATAAATAAAAAGAAACGCCGATATTGAAAAAAAAGAAAAAAAAGATATAATTATATGCAAAAGGAAAATGGCACAGAGATAAAAAATAGGCAAAATATCTAATGGCATGGAGGGGCGAGTTTATGAAAAACAAATTAAAGCGAGTTACCATTGCAACTTTATCTGCTTGTATGATTGCAAATGCAGCACCGATACCGGGGAATGTAGCAAAGGCAGCGGTGACGCAGGAGATGATCGATTTTACCGATGAGAACAGTCAGGGCGGCTGGGTAAAAGATGGGGCAAATGGAACGATCACTTTCCAAAATGGTGAGGGTGATGATGGATTTATGGTACTTGAGTCTGCAGGAGAGTCCTTTTTCAAATATGGAAATTCCAAAACCCGTCAGGATGGAATTCTTGAAATGGATCTTACCCTGACAGAAAGGACCGAATGGGGCGAGAATGTTGATTTTGTTCCGTTACAATTCTTCCTCTGACTGGGAAGGAATTGGAGTAGACGGTACTCACTGGTTCTGGCAGAAAGGTTCTTCTAACTGGGGAGATCTTAATTCCACAAAGACGACGTTTGATGCATCAGATATAAACCAGAAGCATCATATCAAACTGGAGTATCGTGGAAAGCAGATCAAGGTTTATCAGGATGGAGAGGTGATTATTGATCAGACAGTAGATGCATTTAGTGATACGATGTCCGGACAGATTGGAATGAGAGTCTGGGGAGAACCAACAGAAACCCATGGATGTGCTTTGAAGTTTGACAATATAAAAACTTCCGATATTTTTTTCAGCAGTTTCGATTGATCCGAAAAGTGTGAAACTTGAACAGGATACAGCGGCAGCACAGGATATTGAAGTGGCAATAACAGGCGAGAATACATTAAGTGCGATTAAAAATGGATCAGAGGTATTGGAAAGGGGGAACGCATTATACTGTAAATGGTCAGAATGTCACAATTAAGACAACTTATCTTGAAAAGATCAAAAGTCAATCCAGTACAAAGCTGGTTTTTGAATTCGAAGATGGGCAGACACAGACATTCACGATTAATATTAACATTCAACCGACGGTATCCTATACAAGAAATTTTGCGGCAGACGGAGCAGACGGCTTTACGAAAAAAGAGTGGAAGCGGTTCTATGAGTCTGGAAAATGGTGTATGAAGCTTCAGGGAGATGGCGTATTTATTGATGATAATTCGGCAAGCCTGAAAGACCAGGAAATTGAATTTACATACGATCCAATGAATGATAATTGTGGATATGGGGCAGTTCTCCGGTATGTAAGTGATAATGAGTATTTCTATATGTTGAATGACCGTCTTCACAGAATAATCAGCATTATACCAGATGGAATATCTGGAATGCACAGGGACAGTCACTTCTTGGAAGTGAATATAATGACAGTGGTTTTATTCTTGCAAATAGAGTGGTTCCATATAAGATAAAAAGTAAGGATTGTGGACAAGTATGTGACAGTATTTGTTGATAATGAGGAAATTCTTAATAGAGAACTTAGTAATGTTACGACAAATCCGGGAAAAGTGGGATTCAGAACCGGAAGTAATAATGGAATGCTCATCCAGAAGTTTACGCAGGAGAATGCAGCTGTACCGACAGTTGTGGAAAATACAGAGCCTGTAACAATTCAGTCAGATGCCATGACAGTCCGTCTGGACCGTGCATTCCCGCGGGTAATCGATTATACATTAAAGAACGGTGGGGAGACTGTAAAAGGACAGGAACTTGCATTACATCAGATTGAGTTAAATAATAAACTTTATACACCGGATGTTACAGCAGATATCAGTGAGAATAAAGCGGTTTATCATGTGTCAGAGGCGACGACAGGAATTTCATTTGATGTTATATTTACTGTAGAAGGAAATGTCCTTTCTATGAATGTAAAAAATATAGTTGATGATCAGACGAAACTGTACACTTTGAATTTCCCGCGTCACAGTTTGATTTCTATGTCAAGTAAAGATGCGGACGGAAAGCTGACTGTAAATAATTATCAGGGACAGAATGCGATTTCGCTTTCTTCAGCCAATGCATCAGAAGCATATAATGAGACGACGCTTGCAGTGTTAAGTAATCGGAATGTTGCTGCTGCATTAAGTGGAGAATCATATAAAAAAACCGTCATGAAGTAGCATACCAGACGTTTGCGGCAGGAGACCATAATTCTACAGGTTTATGGATGAATGAGTATACTTACCGTGGACTGGATGGAGAGATAATGTATCTGCCTGCAGTCAAGGTAGCGGTCACAGCAGATTGCAATGGAGATGGAAAAGTAGACGCTCAGGATGGTGCGATTGTACTTCGGGATAAGTGCATGACCAGAAAAAGTGGAGCGGACGAAGTGACAGACTCTGGACAATGATCGCAATGAATGTAGGATCCGAAGCTCAATATCCATTTCTCCGTATTTTTGGATAATGTGAAGAAGATGTATCTGGCTACAGATGGATTTGGGCAGAATATTATTATCAAGGGATATCAAGGTGAAGGACATGACTCATCTCATCCGGATTATGCAAATTATAATAAGCATGCTGGTGGTCTGGAAGATTTCAACACTTTGCTGAGTGAGGCAGAAAAGTATAATGCACAAATAGGTATTCATGTAAACCAGACAGATACTTACCCGGAAGCTCCGCAGTATGGAAAGCTTGCAGCAAGCCTTCCGGCCTGGGATTGGTATGATAGTTCAAAAGGCATTATTCGTGAGAACGACGATCTTGACACATCAGAAAATGGATTGGATGGACGTTTTTCGCAATTATACGATAAAGATACGCAGGGAAAGATTGATACGACATATGTAGATGTATTCTTTGGAACAAGATGGCCGATGTATAAATTAATACAGAATATAAAAGGCCGCAACATTATTCTTGGAACAGAGAATCCTGATGAAATGGTTTCCCACAGTGTATTTGTCCATGGTATTCAGACCGGGGCAGGCAACTTTAAAGGAGCAGGAAATCTGGTTCGTTTTGTAGAGAACAACCAGTCTGATATTTTCCAGGGAACAACTTTGTTCAGAGGAATACAATCGAGAAACAACGGCGGCGATACAGGCGGAGCAAGCAAAGGTGGTGCTGGTATTGACGGTTGGCAGCAGTCTTCACAGGGAAATAATGCAGCAAGTATGAATGATTCGCTGGATACATTTTATTGCGAAGTACTTCCGGCTAAGTTCCTTGCACAGTATCCGCTGATGCAGTATGAAAGCGAATCGCGGGCAGTTCTGGGAAATAGTAACGAAGTAGTAACTGAGATCGTGAATAACGTTAATGTTATTACGCTGGACGGTGAAAAAAGTTGCCGAAGGAAATAAGATTTTCATTCCATGGGAAAAGGATGATGATGAGCAGGGTAAGATTTATCATTATAATAAAGATGGAGGTTCAAGTACCTGGACACTTCCGGAATCTGGGGAAATGTAACTGAGGTAACGATTTATAAACTGTCTGCAGAAGGAAAATCTGATAAGAAAACGCTTCCTGTGACAGGACGTAAAGTAACAATTGATGCGACAGCAAAAACAGGATATGTACTTTACAAAGAGGATGCTGTAAAAGTTGATACGGCTGATACAATGGAGTGGTCTACAGGATCTCCTGTGAAAGATATGGGATTCGATTCCTATAATTTTGATGAGTGGAAACCATCATCTACATCTGATAGTGTAGATCATATAAAGATTAAGGATAATAGTCTTGGAAATGCACACCTCTATATAGAGGGAACAAAAGATGGACAGGTAAGTCAGACTTTAACAGGTCTGGTTCGGGGCAGGCTTATTCGGCATCTGTATGGTGCATTACTGATGATGGACGAAAAGCATCAATTGAGGTAAAGAACGGGGACGAAGTAGTTTCAAATTATATGGAACAGAGTAATGTCACGTATGGAGTTCATCATAATGATAAATATTTGACTAAGGCTCAGCGTATGCAGGTACGTTTTACTGCGGCATCTGACACGGTCAAATTAACGCTTTCTGCAGCAGCAGGAAAAAGCGATACATCGGTTGTTGACTTTGATGATGTGCGGGTGGCAAAGTTGATGCTTCTACTAACCCGGATCCGAATAAGTATACTTATTGGGAGGATTTTTGAAAATGTAGATCAGGGCTTTGGAGTATTTGTGTCTACGGAGTCTGATCAGTCGCATTTATCTCAGAAAAATCCAGTGAATCCAGAGTATACGACGGATGTGATTGATGGAAACTATTCTTTGAAGATTCGTGCAAAAGATTATATGAGAACCATTCCATCAACGGTTAGATTTAAACCGAATACAGAGTATAAAGTAGGCATTGAATATAAAGCACCAAGTGCAAATGCGTTTACTTTTTGCAGTAAAATCTGATAAGGCTTCAAAGACGCTTGCAAGTGCGGTGGCAAATGCCCAGAGTGGAAAGCTTGTTCTCGAGTTTACAACAGGTGATGAAGAAGACTGCTATGTAGATATTACAGGACAGAGCAGTGAATATTATGTTGATAATTTCTATGTAGAAGAGGCATACATCCCGGCAGACTTTTCAGAGTTACAGAAGGCAGTAGATGAGGCAGAAAAATTAGACAGAACGGTATATATGACAGAGTATTATGCCGGTCTGGACAAGATTCTTGCGGAGGCTGAGAAAGTACTTGACAATCCACGGACAGAGCAGAGTGAGGTTGATGAGATGACCCAAAAAGTGAGGGATGCAATAAATGCATTACAGCCACTTGCGACAAATGCTGACTTTGCAGCACTGGAAAAAGCAGTAGAGGAAGCTGAGAAAATTATAGTAAAAGATTATAAAGACACATCGGATTTTTGAAAGTGCATTAGCTGCTGCAAAACTTCTTTTGGAAGGCAAGGAAACGAAAAAGGAACTTAAGCATACAGAGGTAGCAACAGCAACTGATACGCTCGTTGAGAAGCAGAAAGCACTAAAACCGGTAGATCCAAAACCGGTTGACCCAGATCCGGTAGATCCAAAACCGGTAGATCCGAATCCGGTAGATCCAGATCCGGTTGCCCCAGGCAAGCCATCTACCCGGATAATTCGAATGGTGCAGGACAGACGACAGGAAGTGGCAAGCCATCTGCTGACCAGAAAAAAATCCGGCGATGGGTACAAAAAAATCTGGAAAAGCAACAAAAACCGGCGATACAACTCCGGTTGTACCGGTGGCAGGAGGGGTACTGGTCTCTGCAATGATGCTTCTTGCAAATTTTCTCAAAAAAGAAAAAAGACAATTGAGATGAAAGAGTGATGTTTGAATAAAAATATGCTCCGTTCAGGCAGACAGGAACAAGAAAACCTGTTGCCTGAAGGAGCATATTTTATCTTAAGCACTCTTTGCATTTCCACTGACCAAGGCCTCATATTCACGCAGTTTCTCTTTCGCCTGTGGAGTTAAGTGCCTTGGAACTTCAATCTGAACCGTTACATACTGGTCACCGTGAACCGAAGGGTTCTTCATGGAAACAATTCCCTTTCCTTTCAAACGGATTTTAGAACCGGACTGTGTACCCTCACGGATCTTACAAAGCACATTGCCATATAAAGTCTGAACCAGTGCTTCACCACCAAAGACAGCCGTCGTGAAAGGTACAGTAATTGTCGTATAGACATCCGTTCCCTTTCGCTCGTATCCCGGTTTGTCAGCGACCTTGACCTTCAACATCAGATCCCCGGCATCTCCGCCATTTGTACCGGCATTCCCTTGCCACGGAGACGGATCGTCTTACCGGTGTCGATTCCTGCCGGAATATGAACCTTCAGTGACTGGGAAGGATTTCCCGGAGCATTTGGATCCTGTAATGTAATGACCTTGTCACAGCCAAAAGCAGCTTCATCAAAACCAACGGTTACTTCTGCATTCAGATCGGATCCCTTTGACTGAAAACCACCGGACTGAACCCACCATGGAAGCCGTTCCCAAAACCGGAAGAAGTCTTGCGGGAGGTTCCTCCATGGAACATATTTCCGAAAATGTCACCAAACATATCATCCATATTACCACCCTCAAAGTGGTATTCCTGATACCCACCGTTTCCGGTAAAACCGCCACCACTGAAACCACCACTGCCAAAACCATTGCTGCCAAATCCGGTTCCGTCAGATCCGGCTCCACCAAAGCCACTTCCATAGAATCCACCATGGAAACCACCGGTGCCGTAACCGCCTTACCCATCGGCAGCACCGCTCTGGTCAATGCAGCGTGACCAAACTGGTCATAAAGTTTCTTTTTCTCAGGATCACTCAGGATATTGTAAGCTTCTGTGATCTCTTTAAATTTCTTTTCGGCCTCTTTATCACCGGGATTCGTATCCGGGTGATACTTTTTTAGCAAGCTTTCTGTAGGCTTTTTTATTGCTGACGGATCTAAGACCTTTCGCCAGTCCGAGCAGTTCATAGTAATCTCTTTTCATAGACTCACCCTCATATCTTTCCGTTACGTTTGTATCATCTGATCTGCATTACTTTTTTACACTATTGTATGCAAAGAAACAGTATCATTCATACTGTTCTATATGTAATATAGCAAAGAGAATAAAAGCCGTCAAGGGAGAATCAAAAAGAATGTTCCGAATTAGACAAAATAAGCGTGGGAATCAACCGAAAAGAACGAGCCGAAAAATTCTGCTGTTGTTATAATAGTATTAAGTCAGAGTGGGTAAGCTCGTGCGTAGACAGAACAAGATTTCAGAACAGGAGGGGATGCGGAGTATGAAGAATCGAAAAAAGCAGTTCCTGAAGATCGGAATTGCAGTATTGGTGATCGCGGTTGCGGGAATTGTTGCCGGGGTTGTCCGATACAGAATGGATAATCGATTCGATTTAACTGTGGGGGGGCATACAATCAGCAAAGATGAATATGTGAACTGCATGAAATCAGTAGAATATGATACAAAAAATGCAGATTCAACAGGACTATGATGCAGTTTATGAAGATGGCTTCTGGGGAAAAAAAAGTCTGATGGAAAATACGGCTACGAACTTCTGACGGACAATACAGTAGAACAGTTGAAATACGTTCATGCGGTCTATGATCTCGCAAAAGAATGCGGTGATGTATCAGACAGCAGCTATAAGGCTTTGGAAAAACGTTGGAAAGACGAGAATGCAAAGCGGAGTGAGAAAGTTGAAAAAGGTGAGGTAGTCTACGGACTGAAAGAATATACCTTTCAGCTTTATCTTCAATATGAAGTGAGTACGCTCAAAGAAAAAAATACTGCAATGATGATACCCGTGAGGGAATGGAATTGACAGAGGACGAAGTACTGGAATACTACAACAGCCGCGAATGGATCTTTGGGGACAGCGAAGAGAATGCTGATCTGGAGACAGCAAGAATTGCGGTGGAACGTGAGCTGCGTGAAAAAGAAATATGATGATATCATCACACAGCGTGAAACTGATTCTCAGGTGGACGGGAACATGGCGGATGTAAACCGGTTTACCTTTTGAAGAATATAGAATGATGGAAGGAGCAATGTTATGAAGAAGAAATGGATGAGCGGTGCTCTGGCTCTTCTGCTTGCAGGAACAACGGTTGCATCAATTATGCCGGCAGTTGCTGTTAATGCTGAAGGACAGGATACTGCGACAGGAACAACATATTATGTTGATTCCAAAAGCGGAAGTGACAGCAATGACGGAACTTCCGAAAGCAAGGCATTCAAGACACTTGATAAAGTGAATGCCCTTGATCTTGAGCCGGGAGATACAGTTCTCCTGAAAAAGGGATCTGTGTTTGAAGATCAGGCTCTGCAGTTTACAAAAGAAGACAGTGGTACTGCTGAAGCACCGGTTAAGATCTCTACTTATGGAGAGGGAGACAAACCACAGATCAATACAAATGGTCATGGTCAGTGGGATCTGAATTACGGAACACCTCTTGATAACCAGAATCATAAATGGAAAGGTACTGTATCTTCCAGTATTCTGATCAAAGATACAGAGTACATCGAGATCAAAGGCCTGGAACTGACAAATGACAGAAACAGTGCAACCGATACCGAAAAAGATAAAGCATATAATGATGCATATGCAATGGATCGAACCGGTGTTGCCGGAGTTGCAAAAGACAATGGAACTGTAGATCATATCGTATTAAATGATCTTTACATCCACAATGTAACAGGTAACGTTTATAACAAGCATATGACAAATGGAGGTATCTACTTTATCGTAGAAAAGCCGACAAATGAAGCAACAACAGGAATTGCAAGATACAACGATGTTCAGATCAAGAACTGCTATCTTGATACAGTAAACCGTTGGGGAATCGCAGTTGGATATACCTATCAGTGGAGCCAGTTCACAACAGGTGCATTGTCAGATGCAACAATGGCAAAATATGGTTCCTCCAATGTAGTCATCGAGAACAACTACCTGAACCATGTGGGTGGAGATGCCATCACAACCATGTATCTGGACAGACCGATGGTTCAATACAATGTGTCAGAGAACGCAGCTGAACAGATTAATACAACAGACTACTCACAGAAGCAGCCAAGTCTGGATGCAAATGGAAATGAGACTGGTAAACAGAACGTTGGAGCAGGACGTGTGGCAGCAGGTATCTGGCCATGGAAATGTAAAAATGCGATTTTCCAGTATAACGAATGTTTTACAACCTTGAATGCGTCAAGAGGTAACGGCGACGGACAGCCATGGGATGCTGACTATGGTGACGGAACAAACTATCAGTATAACTACAGTCATGGAAATACTGCAAGTACGATCATGTTCTGTGAACCGGAGTCCATCAACAATACATTCCGTTATAACATCAGCCAGTATGAAGATATGGGTCCTTTAGATCCGGCAGGTAATTCCGGGAACTGTCAGGTTTACAATAATACCTTCTATATTAAAGCGGGACTGAATACAATCTGGCATAGAAGTCATGGAAATGGTGGATAGGGTTACAGCAGAAAATAATATTTTCTATTTTGCAGGAAGTACACCGGCAACAGTTTCAAACTGGAATCGAGCAACAATAAAGTATTTGACAACAACCTGTACTACAATGTATCCAATTACCCAACTGATGCAAATGCAGTAAAGGTATCCGCAGGAACAGCAGTACTTGTTAATGCAGGTTCAGGTATCCGGTTGCAGCAGCAGAGGACAAGCAGGCAAGACTGCATGAAGATCCGACAGCTGCTACAGTATTTGATGGATACAAACTTGCAGAAAACTCTCCGGCAATCAATGCTGGTAAAGTAGTGGTTGATAGAAATGGTTATACAATCGATCACGATTTCTTCGGACATACAATCACAGCAGTACCGGAAATCGGAGCAGCAGAAAGTGATGCAGTTACAGCACTTGTACTTCGTTCCAATACATACACAATTTCAGGAACAAATGTAAGTGATCTTCCGAAGAATACAACAGTAGAGCAGTTCCGCAACAACATCATCGTTGATACAGGTGTTACAGTTACTGTAAAAAATGGTGATAAAGTTCTTGGTGATGCAGATATCGTGAAAGGTGGAGCAACCGTCGTTCTTTCTTATGAAGGAATGGAGGATGTAACTTATACAGTAGTTGCAAGTTCTGATAAAGAACTGAAAGATGCTTATTATGAAGTAAAAAGGAACAACCATGAGCGTTCCTTATACAGCTAAAAATCCGACAACAGTGAGCGAGATGAGAAAGAATATTACTGTAGCTGATACAGCAACAGTTTCTGTATTAAATGGCGGAACTGAGCTGGCAAATACAGATGCAGTAGCAGAAGGTATGACACTTCGTATCACAGCTGAAGACGGAACAACAAATGATTATACAATCGCCCAGAAGAACACATACAACTGGACTCTTGACTTTGTTAAAGGACAGCAGGGAAATGTATGGTTTGGACAGCAGAAGAACGGAACCGGTGACTGGACAAATATGACAGAGTCTGACAGAGACGGATGGCCGAACTGGTGTGTGAATACATATTATGTCCTGGTATTGATGCTTCACAGGGTACAACTTCAACAACAGATACAAGCGTTCACGGACTGCTTTCCGCACCGCCGAACAGTGATATCTCAACAGCAATGGCATTCAGAGCACCAAAGAGCGGTACAGTATCTTTCAATGTAAAAAGATGATGAGCCATACCTTCGTCAGGCTGGAAACTCAGGCGGAACAGTTACATTAAGCCTTCTTGTAAATGATACAGTAAAACAGAGTGTAACACTTTCAACAAGTAATCAGAAAGCAGCAGACTGGGCAAATTTTGATGAGATTGAACTGAACAAGGGCGATGTGATCCGCGTAACAGCAAGCTGCAACAGCAATCAAGCAGGCCGTCTGTTCATGTTACTCCGATCATCACATACGTTGACAAGGCAGTAGTTGATACAGAAGCACCGGATGCTCCGACAGCAGTAAGAACAGCAGATGTTACAGAGACAACAGCTCATGTTGCATGGGAAGCAGCTCTGGATAACGTTGCAACAACTGGATACAACGTATATGTAAACGGAGAAAAGGTAAACACAGAACTGGTAACAGCTACAGAGTATGATCTGACAGGTCTTACACCAGCTACAGATTACAGCGTAGAGATTGAAGCAGTAGATGCAGCAGGAAATGTATCTGAGAAATCAGAGGCAGCTACATTTACAACAGCAAAGGCAGTCGATACAGAAGCACCAAGCGTTCCGACAGACGTAAAAAGCATCTGATGTTACAAAGACAGGTGCAACTGTTACATGGACAGCTTCTACAGATAATGAAGGAGTTGCCGGATACAATGTATATGTAAATGGAACTCAGGTAAATGATACACTGGTAGCAACAACAGAATATGTACTGACAGGTCTTACAGAAGGAACAGAGTACACAGTAGAGGTAGAAGCTGTTGATACAAATAACAATGTATCCGCAAAGGCAGCAGCTACATTTACAACAAAGAAAGATGCTGTAAATCCTGATCCGACAGTAGTTGATAAGACAGAACTCAAGGCAACTACAGCAAAGGCAGATGCAGCACTTGCAGCAACAGACAAGTACACAGCAGAATCACTGAAAGCCCTGCAGGCAGTTTACGATCAGTACGCATCCGTTCTGAATGACGAAAATGCAACGCAGGCTCAGGTTGACGAAGCAAATAAAGCCATCGCAAAAAGCCCTCAATGCTCTTGTAGAAAAGAAGACAGATGACGGAAAGAAAGACGACGGCAACAAAAGGGTGACAATACTAAGAAAGCAGCTAAGACAGGCGATACGACAAACGTAGCAGTTTGGGCATTTGCACTGGCAGCATCCGCAGCGGCAGCAGGCGTTGTAGTAAAGCGTAAAAGAGAACTAAAAACTTTGCAGTTTTGTAAATGTGAAATTTAGAAACAAGCGGGGGAGGTTATGAAAAATGCTGATCTCCTTCGCTTTGATAACATAATGGGAGGAAAGACATGAGAAAAAAAGCCTTATCAATGCTTATGGGCTTGGCTCTTGGGGTTACGACGATTTTCAGTTCTGTTGGAACAATGGGAGTAACGGTATATGCCGCTGAAAATGGCGTAACAGATGCGGAATGTACAGATAAAGATACTGCAGCACCAACACCGGACGATACAGTACCTGATGCAAACCAGTATAAATATCAGAAAGATGAACTTGCAGCATTCTGTCATTTTTGATTCCAAACACATTCAATGAACTTGGGTGGGGATTTGACCAGTCAACGCAGAAAAAGCTCTATGCAGGAAGAACTCCGGATCAGATTTTTACGCTGGAAAGTGATTTCGACGCAGAAACATTAGTAACCACACTGAAAAATGCAGGATTTAAAAAGCTGATTGTAACAGCAAAGCATCATGATGGATTCTGTATCTGGAACAGTGCGTATACAGATTATGACATTGCAAGTACAAGTTATAAAAATGGAGAAGGAGACATCCTTGCAGAAATTTCAGAAGCATGTACGGCAGCTAATATGGACATGGGATTGTATCTTTCACCATGGGATGTAGCAGAATCTACATTTGGTGCGAATGGTGGAACGATCGACAATGCCTACAATGAATATTATAACAACCAGCTTGAGGAAATCCTGAGCAACCCGAAATACGGAAATAAAGGGACATTTTGTGGAAGTATGGATGGATGGAGCGAACGGTTATAATAATGTACCACAGACATACAATTTTGAAAAATGGTTCGCGACGATCCAGAAGTATGAAGGAAAAGAAGCAGGTTACAAAGCAGATTGTATGCTGTTCGGAGCAGGAACTCATACAACAGTTCGCTGGATCGGAAATGAAAATGGATTTGCAGATGATACCACATGGGCAAAATCAAGAATCAGTAATGGTCAGATTTACAATGATGAAAGCCAGCGTGCCGGAGATTACAAAGGAGATCCGACAGACGGATATTCCAATGGATATGAAGATGGTAATCACTGGACAGTACCGGAGGCTGATGCAAGAATTACATCTGGATGGTTCTGGGGAACACAGAAAAATACTCAAGAACTCTGACAAACCTTGCAGAGATGTATTTTAGATCAGTTGGTCATAACGCAACCTTACTTTTGAATGTGCCTCCGAATAATGAGGGAAAAGTAGACCAGGCGATTCTGGATCGTGTTGTGGAATTTGGTCAGAATGTTCAGGATACATTCAGAACCAATCTTGTAAAAGCAAATGGAACAACAATTACAGCAAGCAATGTCCGCGGCAATGATATTGACTTCAAGCCGGGAAATGCAGTGGATGACGATGATGCTACATACTGGACAACAGATAATGGTACAACAAGTGGAAGCCTGACAATCAAATGGGATTCTGCAAAGAGATTTGATGTCGTATCAATCGAAGAGGCAATCCAGAATGGACAGCATATCAATAACTATAAAGTTGAATACAAAGAAAATGACAATGCAAGCTGGCAGACCATGGAAAGTGGTGTGACGGTTGGATCAAAACGACTGATCAGAACATCACCAATATCTGCAACTCAGGTAAAAATTACTGTCGGAACATCAACAGGGAAAGTTCCGCAGCTTAGCGAAGTTGGAGTTTATAAAAGCCAGCAAAGGCTTTCAGCTGAGTGGAGCAGCTCCTGATGGAATGGATTCAACAAGCGTTAATGATACAAAAAGTTTACATTCAGTGATTCAGGATGGAATCCACAGACAGGAACTACTTATATTAATGGTCAGAATACCTGGTCAAATAAAGCGGGTGCAGAATTTACTTATACCTTTGATGGAACAAAAGTATATCTGATGGGAACAAAAGACCCGAATCATGGTCAGGCAGATGTCTATATTGATGATATGGATACTCCGGTTGCAACGATTGATACTCATGATACCGTAAGATCAACAGGAGCAAAGATTTTTTGAGTCGGCGGATTTGGAAAACGGACATCATACACTGAAGCTGGTAGCAAAGACAACAGCAGCAATCGGTGTCGAGGCAGCCTATGTCATTAACAATGGCGGAAAAGGTATGCTCGAAATTGAAAATGAAACCTATACGATGAATGAAGACAGTGATCTTGCTGTCAAGATCAAGCGTGTTGGTGGAACAACAGGTGAAATCACAGCGAAACTTGAGCCAAACCCAGGAAGTGCGATTCAGAAGCATTTCAATACAGAGTTGATTTCTACCGTTCAGTTTGCGAATGGCGAGTCAGAAAAAGTAATCAGTCCTGCAGCACATGCAAACCGTGTGCCGACAACGGACGGGGATGTATATTTTACACTGGAGCTTTCAAGCAGCAGCCCGGTAATCGGACTTGCAAGCTCAGCCAAAGTAACAATTCTTGATGATGATGCAATTACAAGAGATTCACTTAATACATTGATCACAGAATCTGAAGGATTAAAAGAACATTTTTATTCAGAAGGATGGACAGCGTTTGCAGCGGCACTTGCCTCAGCAAAGACAGTTGCAGCAAATGAAAATGCTACAGATACACAGATCAAAAATGCATACTCTACATTATATGCAGCTAAAGAAGCTCTTGTAGTACGTACGCAATATACAACAGATGACAGATTCCAGTTCCCGTGGAAGACAGGAACAAGTGCAACTCTGGAAGCAGAGTTTGCGACAACCATTACAGAAGCCTGCGGAGACACACAGTGGAGATGTGAAGTTAACTCAGAAAATTGGGCAAGCAACGGTAAGTATATTAATTCATTGAATAAGACCAATACAGGTACAGATAAAGTTGAGTATGCATACAATGCAAAAAACCAGGTACATATCACGTGGTTGCAACTTATCGTAGTGGAGACACCAATAATGGAAATAAACTTGCATGGTCAGAAGCAAACAATAAGATTACGGCAGGAAATATAACAACTCCACATACAAAAGTAAATAATGTGCTTTCTGTTGGTACAGTTGAGTTTGATATTGTTGTAACAGAAGCAGGAGAAGGAACTCTGATCCTTCAGCCGGTAGACAACAGCGGTGCACCGCAGCTTGATAAACTTGAAATTACACCAAAGAACGTTGCAGTTGAGTCTTATGATATCACAGCAACAGCAGGTGAAGGCGGTACGATCACAGCAGAAGGTCTTGCAGACGGCAAGGTATCTGTTACAGAAGGTGAAAGTGCAACATTCACGATCACGGCAAATGATGGATATGAAGTCAGCGATGTTAAAGTTGACGGAACATCCGTAGGAAAGAGAACTTCCTATACATTTGAAAATGTAACTGCAGCTCATACAATTGAGGCAACATTTGCATTTGCAAATTATACTGCAGCAAATCCATTTGAATTCCCGACAACAAAGGGAACGACAAAGACTCTGGAAGCAGAGCACGCAACAACAATTACTGAGGGCATGCGGAGCAACAGAGTGGAGATGCGAAGTAAACTCAGAAGCTTGGGCAAGCAATGGAAAGTATATTAATTCTCTGAATAAGACATCTACAGGAGCAGATTCAGTTGCTTATGCTTATAATGCACCGGTAGCAGGAACTTATAAAGTAACAGTAACTTATAGAAGTGGTTCTGATACGAACAAACTTGCATGGAGTGAGCAGGATGGAAAGATCACTGCCGGTCAGGTGGCAACACCGAACTCCAAGGTGAATAATGTGCTTCAGGCAAAGACTGTTGAATTTAACATGGTTGTTACAACTGCAGGAGCAGGAACTCTTGTATTTACAGCACCAGACGGAGATTCACCACAGACAGATAAATTCGATATCGAGTTAGTAAAACTGGCAGACGAAGCTGACCTTACAGAACTTCAGACAGCGATCACAAATGCAGAGGCAATCCTCAATGCAGCAGATAAAGATAAATATTCTGCAGCGGCACTTGTAGAGCTTCAGGAACTTGTAAATGCAGGAAAGCAGTTGACAACAGCAAGCTCTCAGGCAGATGTAGATGCGAAGAAAGCTGAGATCACAGCAAAGATTGCTGACATCCAGACTCAGTTCACAATTACAGCAACAGCAGGTAATGGTGGAAAGATCGCACCGACAGGAGCAACAAATGTTTACAAAGGAACATCCAAAGCATTCACGATCACACCGAATGACGGATATCATGTAGACAGCCTTACAGTAGATGGAACTGCAGTTGACGTTGTAACAGAATATACATTCTCAGACGTAACAGCAAACCATACGATTGCAGTAACATTTGCAAAAGATGCAATGACAGTTGCAAAGGAAAATCTGCTTGCAGCAATCAATACAGCAAATGAGAAGCTCGCACAGACAGACGCTTATACACCGGCTTCTCTGGAAGCACTTCAGAATGCTGTAGATGAAGCTCAGACAGTTTACAACAAAGCAGATGCAACTCAGACAGAAGTTGACAATGCAAAAGCAAATGTAGAAGCTAAGATTGCAGCACTGAAAGAGAAGGCAGACAAATCTGCACTGAGACTTGCAGTGAAAGCAGCAGAGGGTGAAGCAGCCCTGACAGATAAGTATACAGAAGAATCCATCGCAGCTCTTCAGACAGCAATTGATGCAGCCAATAGAGTTCTGGCTGATGACAACGCAACCCAGGCAGAGGTAGATGCACAGGTTGAAGCTGTAAATGCAGCAAAGGCAGCACTCGAAGAGAAGAAAGCACCGGTTGTAAAAAGAGGAGCTTGAAAAGGCGGTTGCAGATGCAACAGAAGTTGTCGGAGCAACAGACAAGTATACAGAAGCATCACTTGCAGCTCTTCAGTCAGCAATCGATGCGGCAAATGCAGTTCTTCAGAATTCAGATGCAACTCAGGATGAGATTGATGCAGCAGTACAGGCTGTAAAAGAAGCAAGAGCAGCCCTGAAAGCAAAAGATGATGATAAGAAGGACGACAGCAATAAGGATGATGACAAGAAAGACGATAATAACGGATCCGATAATAATGGCGGAAATAACAACGGCAATGCGAATAACGGATCAAATAATAATGGTTCTTTCAACAATGGATCATCCAATAACGGTACTGCAAAAATGGTACATCAAATGTAGCGAAAGCAGCCAAGACTGGTGATACATCAAATGTAGCAGGAATGGCAATGCTTTGCCTGGCAGCAGGACTTGTTGTAGTAATGGCAAAGAGAAGAAGAACAAACTAATCTGAAGTGAGTTCCGAATTTTCAATGCAATAAAAGAATAAAAAATTCCTTCCGGGGTTTCCTGGAAGGAATTTTTTGTGGTTTTTATTTCAAAATCGCTTTTCTGTAATGGGATGGTGTTGCATTGATTACATTCATAAAGACCTTAGAATAATGCTGGGAATCTTTGAATCCGACCTGCAGAGCGATTTCTGTCAGCGTTAGACTTGTATTCTGCATTAACTCGATGGAACGGTTGATCCGGTAAATGTTAATGTAATTAGAAAGGGTTACCCCCATATAATTTTTGAAGATCTTACTCAGATAGCGGACAGAGATATGCAGCTGCAAGGCGATATCCTCCTGACGGATCTTCTGGGTAAAATGTTCCCGAATGTAATTCAGTGTATAAGCAACATAGCTGTTCTGAAGCTGTGGTTCGGAAAATCCATGCTCTCCTCTGTATGGTCAAGGATATACAACATCAGGTTCATCAGTGCAACGTTAATATTTGCAGCAGAGAACAGACTGTTGGATGAAGCATAGAGAGTAATGAGCTTCTGAAGATGTTCGTCGATGACTGGATCAGATTCCATCCGGTAATAGAACTGGGCAGAAAAGAGGATCGCATGCATCAGGGTGATAGGAAAAACTCCCTCATCTTCAAGAACAATCGTGGAAAACATCTCAGGGTTAAAGTGAATATGCTGAAATTCACAGTCAGATGTGTCATTCAGATAAAAAAGAATGAACTACATCGGGGAGTAACATGATAAATTCGCCCGCTGTACAGTGGATCGTTTCCGACTGAATATCCATATAACATTCACCGGAAAGAATCCGATAAATCTCAATATTTGTATGTAAGTGCCGGGCAAAACTATAACCGGCTTTACGATATTCAACAACAGCACCGGACAGGATGGAATCGGACAATGTCATCAATCCAGGTACTTCGTGTTCCTGAATCTTAGTCTCCTCAGCAGGAGGAGTAGAATGTTTATTTACTGACTGAACAGTAGTTTTTTTCTTCATGTGTAAAAAAGCCTCCATAGATAAGCACAATTAATAAGCGTTAATCTGTATTATAACAGAAATAAAAAAAAAAATGTACCGAAAAATACAAAAAAATGTGAATATTTTTTTTAAAAATATAATAAAATGTAAATTCAGAGGTTCTGAATTTGACAAAATAAGCGATTATAAAGAGTAAATTAAACAAGCACATTCAAAAGAAAAAGTTTTATAATGTAGATAATTGGACATTGGGAGGAGTCTGCCCATAGGAATCGAAGGCAGAGGAATTTCATGACAATAAATTAAGATACATCAGAAACGTATCAGAAAGGGGTATTATGAGAAGAAAAAATGAAATGGCGGGTACTTGCAAGTGCCTGTGCAGCAGCAATGGCTGTGACGTCTCTGCCGTATATGGCAACGCAGGTCAATGCGCAACCGGCCGCTGTAACGCAGCAGACCGGTGACAATGATCTGAAGCTGTGGTATACGAGTCCGGCAGATATTACCAAGTATTACGAAGGTTGGCAGGAAAAGTCACTTCCGATCGGTAATGGCGCAATCGGTGGAACGGTATTCGGCGGAATCACCAGAGAGCGTATCCAGCTGAATGACAAATCGCTTTGGTCAGGAGGACCAAGCGACAGCAGACCGAATTACAATGGAGGTAACCACGGAGAACAAGGGAAATAACGGAGCGACCATGACATCAATCCACAACTATTTCGCAAATGGCCGGGACAGCTCCGCAATCAGTCTTGCAAACAGCAACCTGGTCGGTGTAAGCGATGATGCATAACCAATGGATATGGATATTACCTGAGCTGGGGGAAATATGTATATTGATTTCAAAAATGTATCATCTAACAACGATGTGACGAATTATACCCGTGACCTGGATCTGAAAACAGCCATCGCAGGTGTAAACTATGACAAGGGAAGTACTCATTATTCAAGAGAGAACTTCACAAGTTATCCGGACAATGTTATTGTTACACATATCACAGCAGACGGTTCTGAAAAGATCAGTCTGGATGTAAGTGTAGAACCGGATAATAGCAGAGGAAGTGCTATTAATGGGATTGGCGATAGCAGCTATCAGAGAACATGGGATACAACCGTGTCAGATGGACGGATCTCCATTAACGGACAGCTCACAGACAACCAGATGAAATTTTCATCCCAGACTCAGGTTATTACCGACAATGCCGGTACGGTGACAGATGGGGATGGAAAAGTAAGTGTTTCCGGTGCAAGTGAGGTTACGATCATCACTTCCATGGGAACAGATTATAAGGATGAATATCCGAGCTACAGAACAGGTGAGACTGCAAGCGAACTGACAAACCGTGTAAAATGGTATGTAGATCAGGCAGCAGTTAAGACATACGAAGAACTGAAAGCGAATCATGTAAGTGATTATCAGGAGATCTTCAACCGTGTTGATCTGAATCTTGGACAGACTGTCTCAACAAAGACAACAGATGCACTTCTTTCCGCATACAAAGCAGGAACTGCATCAGAAGCTGAAAGACGTCAGCTGGAAGTTATGCTGTTCCAGTACGGAAGATTTATGACCATTGAGTCTTCCAGAGAGACAAAGACAGATGGAAATGGTTATGTCAGAGAGACACTTCCTTCCAACCTTCAGGACTGTGGGTAGGAGCGAACAACTCTCCATGGCATTCAGATTACCATATGAATGTAAACTTACAGATGAACTACTGGCCGACATATTCTACCAACATGGCAGAGTGTGCACAGCCATTGGTTGATTATATCGATGCTTTGAGAGAACCGGGGCGTGTGACTGCGGCAATTTATGCAGGAGTTTCCAGTGCCGATGGCGAGGAAAATGGATTCATGGCGCATACACAGAACAACCCGTTTGGATGGACTTGTCCGGGATGGTCATTTCAGTTGGGGATGGTCACCGGCAGCGGTTCCGTGGATCTGCAGAACTGCTGGGCTTATTATTATACCGGAGATACATCTTATTTAAGCAAAAATATCTATCCGATGATGAAGGAAGAGGCAATTTTGTATGATCGGATGCTTTTTGACAGATGATGGAACCGGACATCTGGTATCTTCACCGGCATATTCACCGGAGCACGGACCGAGAACTGCAAGTGGTAATACGTATGAGCATTCGTTGATCTGGCAGTTATATGAAGATACGATCAAAGCAGCAGAAGTCCTTGGAACAGATGCAGATCTGGTAGCTACATGGAAAGCAAACCAGGGCAGATCTGAAAGAATGGAATTGAGATCGGTGACAGCGGACAGATCAAAGAGTGGTATACAGAGACAACCTTTAACCATACTGCAAGTGGAGCTACACTCGGAGAAGGATATAACCACCGTCATATGTCCCACCTTCTCGGACTTTTCCGGGAGACCTCATTACAGAGGATCATGCAGAGTGGTTTGCAGCAGCAAAAGGTATCCATGCAGAACCGTACAGATGAAAGTACCGGATGGGGAATGGCACAGAGAATCAACAGCTGGGCAAGACTGGGTGATGGAAATAAAACTTATCAGATCATCAAGAACCTGTTCAACGGCGGAATCTATGCGAATCTGTTCGATTATCATCAGCCGAAATATTTCCAGATCGATGGTAACTTCGGTTATACATCCGGTGTGGCTGAGATGCTTCTGCAGAGCAATGCAGGATACATCAATCTTCTTCCGGCAGTTCCGGATGACTGGGCAAACGGAAGTGTAAAATGGACTGGTTGCACAGGGCAACTTTAAAGTATCCATGGACTGGAAAGACGGAAATGTAACAACTGCTACCATTCTTTCCGAGAACGGCGGAGAAGCAGTAGTACAGACAAAGAATGCATCTCTTGCAACAGTAGTGGACAGCGACGGAAATGTAGTCGATGTGACACCTGTAAAAAAAAACCGTATCTCTTTCGCGACAGAAGCCGGAAAGAGCTATACATTAAAAGATATCCCGGCATCCGCTGAGGTAGCAGCTCCGACAGGACTGACAGCTCTTCGTGCAGACGTTGAGAATGTAAAAACTTTCCTGGGATGCTGTAACAGCAGAAGAGGGAAGCAATGTAACATACAATGTATACCGTCAGGTAGAAAATGGTGATGTAATCTGCATCGAGACAGGCCTGACAACAACAACTTATACAGATACAACAGCAGACAAGACGCTTGGAACAATGAAGTATCAGGTATCTGCGGTTGTAGAAGGAAATGAATCTGAAAAGAGTGCAGCAGTGACTGCGGTTGAACCGGTTGGAGCCGGCAAGATTGATAATGCGGACGAAAGAATCGCATATGTAGGTGACTGGGGCAATTGGACACAGGACAAGAATGTAAACTATATGGATACGATCGAGTATCTGCAGAATCGAATGGCGGCGAGACTGTGACTCTTACATTTAAGGGAACAGGAATCAAGGTGATCGGTTGTACGAATAAGGATAGAGGCAAGATCGAAGTATTGATTGACGGTGAGTCACAGGGCGTTGTTGATACATACAGTGCAAGCACAGTACGTCAGGCAGAATACTTCAGCAAAGAAGACCTTACAGCAGGAATCCATACGATCCAGCTGAAAGTCCTCAATGAGAAGCAGACAGCAAGTTCCAACACAAAGATCGAGCTGGATGCATTTGAAATCCTGGATTCAACACTGGTAGCACCGACAGGTGTGGAAGTAAGTTCAAATCCGGAATGACTACAGTATCCAAAGCAAACAGTACGTTACAGTTAAAAGCGACTGTAGCACCAGATGATGCAACAGACAAGACAGTTACATGGAGTACCTCCGATGACAGTATCGCAACAGTAGATGCGAACGGACTGGTAACATTCTTAAGCAAGAACGGAACCGTTACGATCACAGCAACTTCCAGTGCAGATGCTACAAAGAGCGGAACGATTGAACTGAAAGTTGCAATAAAAGAGGATGTGGCAGATGTCGAGACAATTGTAGAAGACGGTACCGTACTGGCATCCGGAACAGCGGGAACAAAGAACAGTGCGATCACCTGGAATGGAGCATGGTCTAACTGGGCAGGAGAACAGACAAAGCATCATGGCGGAACAAAGACAGAAACCGGAAATGATTCAAGTGCGGCGGGAAGCTATTTTAAATACACGTTCAATGGAACAGGTGTAGAGGTTTATTCTCAGAAGCATGCCAACTTTGCAAGCTTTGATATCTACGTTGATAACGTAAAGATCGGTAATTATTCACTGAATGGTTCAAGCAGCGGAGATAATCAGCAACTGATCTTCTCCAAGACGGATCTTACGAATGGTGAGCATACGATCAAGTGTGTAGCAGTTGCACGTGATGGAAAATATCAGGTCAACCTGGATTACCTGAAGATCCTTTCACCGGGTGAAGGTGTAACGGCTGATAAGTCAGCACTCCAGACATCGATTGAGACAGGTGCGGCACTTACTAAGTCAGCATATGAAGAGACAAAATGGAATGCATTTAAAACGGCTTATGATGCAGCAGTTGAGGCAATGAATGCTGCGGATGCAACACAGGATGTTGTGGATGCAAAGAAAGCAGCACTGGATGCGGCAATCACAGCACTTGGCACACCGGCAGTTCCTGTAGTAGAAGACCAGACAGGTTCCGCAGTTCTTGTTGAAAGCACAAAGGTTGTGCTGAGATGGGACAAGGTTTCAGGAGCAGCACAGTATAAAGTCGTTGATACAGCGAACGGAATCGAGATGACAGTAAGCGGCACAACCGCAACACTGGAAAACCTGACACCGGGAACAACTTACAACTTCAAAGTATATGCCCTGAACAATGCAGGTGAGGCATCAGCGAAAGCGATTGAGATCAGCAATGTAACAACGATTGCTGACGGATCAGCAGCAGGTGAGATTGAGTCCATTACAAAGACATCGGTCAGTGATGATTCTGTAAAACTCACATGGACATTAAAAAGAAGGTTCTTCCTTCGCAAGCTATGACGTTTATGTAAACGGTGAGCTGAAAGGCAATACAACCAAGACAGAGTTCGCACTCAGCGATCTGAATGACGGTGACCTATGTTGTTAAGATCGTTGCAAAGACAGCAGCAGGAAAGTCAGTACTTCCGAAACAGTTCTCATTTACGATTGAGAATAACGGTGGTGGTGAGACAACAAAGAATGTACTCAGCGTAACAAATCCGGCAGGAATTTCTGTAGAAGAAGGAACTGCATTTAAGGATCTTGAATTACCGGAGAAAGTAACTGTCACAGTGACAGGAAATCTGAATGAAGAAGTAGCCGTAACATGGGCGAAAGGTGATTATCAGACAACACCGGGAATTTACACACTGGAAGGAACCCTGACAATGGGTGAGAACATGGAGAACCCAGATGGCGTGAAAGCTTCTATCCAGGTAACAGTTACGAAGAAGCAGTATGAGATCAAGTCTGTTGCAAAACTGGATAAGAAAAAAGTTGCATACGGAACGGCTGTATCAGAACTGAATCTTCCGACAGAGGTAGAAGTAACCTATACAGACGGAACAACCGGAACAGCAAGTGTTACGTGGAATACAGACAGCTATGATGGAAATACGGCAGGTGATTATACTCTGGAAGGGAACCCTTTCCTTTGCAGATAATATTACAAATCCGAAGAACCTGACAGCTTCTGTAAAAGTGACAGTTGCGAAGAAGGCAGAAGAGCCGAAGCCGGAACCGAAGAAAGAAATTAAATCCATTGTAAATGCAAAACTGGATGATATTTCTGTAAAGAAGGAACTCTTGCAACCGCTCTCGGACTTCCGGGACAGGTTGAAGTAGAACTTAAGGATGGAACAACCGCAATGGTTGATGTTGACTGGGATCTGAGTGCTTACAAGTCAGATGTTCCGGGAACTTATACATTGACAGGAGAACTTGTTCTTGGTGATGAGTTTGAAAATCCGGATGGTCTTGAAGTCAGCGTGGATGTGATCGTTACAAAGATCAAAGGTGACGACAGCAATAAGGGCGATGACAACAAGGGCGACGATAATAAGGGTGACGACAACAAGGGTGACAACAACGGTACAAATACTGGCAACAATACAGGAAATAATACCGCAGGTTCTACATCAGGAACCAATGCCGGAACAACTTCATCCGACAAAGCAGCAAAGACCGGAGATGCTACTCCGCTGATTCTGTGGGGAGCTATGGCAATGCTGGCAGCAGGTGCTGTTGTTACAGTTGTGACACGCAGACGTAAAAAAGAAGATAAAGATTCTTTCCGAAAGGTAAGATGAAAAAGGAAAATTTAAGAATTTTCAAAAAAAGAAAAGGAGTATCGCGATGTGCGGTACTCCTTTTTCGTCTGAGAAATTTTCGGATCACTGGTTTCGCAGAAACTGCTTGCGGTAGGCAGTCGGTGTCATACCACAGGATTTACGGAAACACTGCGTAAAGTAACTGGAGGAAGAAAATCCACATTGCTGTGCAATCTGTGCAAGACTCATATCGGTGGAAGTCAGCAGTTCCTGACTGGTAAAGATCCGCTTCTGGGTCAGATAATTCATCGGAGAGATCCCATAGGTTTCTGTGAAAGTATGAGAAAAATAATACTTGTTGATCTGTGCAATCTCTGCAAGTTTATCCAATGTAATATTTTCCTGGAAAGAAGAATCAATATAACGCTTTGCCCGGCTGCATTCGCGGGATTCCATCTTATGGAACGGAAAAATCTCTACAGAAGAGGAAGCGTAGCGGGAAAGATGGACGACCAGGATGTTCAGCAGATTCTGGCAGACCTTTTCGTAATCTTTCTGCGAGTTCTCTGTCTCTTCCAGGATCGTACGGAAATAGAAATCAAGCCGGTCTTTCATTTCATCGGAATGGAACAGAAGATATTCATTTGCATCGTCAATGACAAAATTCAGACCATCCACACCCAGTACAATATATTCCAGCGGGTCTTCGAGGCTGGATTTTTCGGTGTGGGTGATATTCGGGTTGATCACGATCAGATCGTGCTTTGCGATCGGAAAGGTTTCGTCTTCAACGAGAAAACTGCCACTTCCTGACAGCACAAAAAAAAGTTCTGTAAAATAATGTGTGTGCGGATAACTGCTCCAGTCCTCTTCATATTTTGAATAGGTAGAATACAGAAGATGACAGGTGTGGTCATGCCTTAAGGGGGAAGTACTGTTAAAGAAGGCGGAGAGAGAGCTTCTTACACATTCTTCGAGCAGATCTGGATGCCGGCAGAAGCAAAAGAGCAGGATCTCGGAAAAGAATTTATCGCTTACCTGTACTCTGATGAAGCAGCTAAGATCTTCTTCGATAAAGGCGGAGCAGTTCAGCCGATCGAAGGAATGTCTGATATGATCACAGATGATAATACAAAACTGTATTACTCAATCTACGACACAGGCGCAGTTGCAGTTATGGATGCATTCGCAGCAACAGAGCCGATCGAAGGTCTTACAACACGTTCTACATTCTTTGATCCGGTTAACTCTCTTGTAACTGGAGACAAGACAGAGCAGGATTGGATCGATCAGATCAAAGCTGACAGTGCTAAATTCCATGAAGCGCTGAAATAAATAAAAAATAAATCACCGGAAATTTACCGGTTCTGATGACCGGAAGAATATCACAGGTGTAGGCGGGCGGTGAATCTGTTTTCACCGCCCGTTTTATCCTGACAGGAGATGAATTAATGAAAGCAAGAAAAGGAAAAGGGCTGTTTGTATTTTGCTGTCTTGCCCCGGCAGCGATATTGTTTATCGTATTTATGATCCTGCCTACGATCGATATTTTCCGTATGTCTATGTTTAAATGGGGTGGATATACAGATAATAAGACATTTGTAGGATTGGACAACTTTAAAATACTTTTCAAGAGTGACAAATTTTATCAGGCGTTCCAGAACTCGATTTTGCTGATCGTTCTTGTTACACTTGTAACATTTACATTTGCGCTTGTATTTGCTTATATTTTGTCACGGGAAAAAATTAAAGGAAAAACATTTTTCAGTGTTATTTTCTACATTCCGAACATTTTGTCGGTAGTAGTTATCAGTGCTATTTTCTCGGCAATCTATGATCCGAACCTTGGACTTTTGAACTCTTTTTTGAATCTGTTCAAAGGAGCGGAAAACCCGACGCTTTGGCTTGGAGATCAGAAGATAGTTATTTACAGTATTGTGATTGCACTTGTATGGCAGGCAATCGGTTACTATATGGTTATGTATATGGCAAGTATGGCAAACGTGCCGGAAAGCCTTTATGAGTCGGCGGCTTTGGAAGGCGCGGGAAAGATCAGACAGTTCTTTACGATCACAATTCCGCTGATCTGGACAAACATCAGAACAACACTTACATTCTTCGTTATCAGTACGATCAATATGAGTTTCCTGCTTGTAAAAGCAATGACAAACGGCGGACCGGACGGAGCGTCAAATGTATTCTTAAGTTATATGTATCAGGAAGCGTACACGAACTCTTCCTATGGATATGGTATGGCGATCGGTGTTATGGTATTCCTCTTCTCGTTTGCACTTGCGGGAATTCTGAATGTGGCAACAAAACGTCAGGAAATCGAATTTTAAGGGAAGGAGATCAAGATGGGAAAAACAAAAGTAAAAGAGTCAAAAAAACCATTGACACTTTCAAAAGTGGTAGTATATATCTTATTAATTCTCCTTGCGATCACAATTATCATTCCGGTCGGCTGGGTATTTGTTGCATCTGTTAAGCAGAATTCAGAGTTTTACGGAAGTCCGTGGGTACTTCCGGAGAAGATTTATTTCCAGAACTTTATCGATGCGTGGGAGAAGGCGAGCATGGGAACTTACATGCTCAACTCAGTGATCGTAACAGCGCTTGCATTGCTTTTGCTGATCGTGATCTCTCTTCCGGCGGCATATGTATTGTCCAGATTCAAGTTTAAAACGTCAAAATTCTGGAACGTACTTTTTATGGCAGGCCTGTTCATTAACGTAAGTTACATTGTTGTACCGATCTTCCTTATGCTCAATAACTGGGATAAAACGCTTCGTCAGCTCACAGGAGGTACGTTCTTTTTGAACAACCTGTTTGTGCTGGCTCTTGTGTATGCGTCTACGGCGCTTCCGTTTACGATCTATCTTTTGTCCGGATATTTCAGATCTTTGGCAAAAGATTTTGAAGAAGCCGCTTATGTAGACGGAGCAAGTTACTTTACAACGATGGTAAAGATTATTTTCCCGATGGCAAAACCGAGTATTGTTACGGTAATCTTGTTCAGTTTCCTGTCATTCTGGAATGAATACATTATTTCAATGACACTTCTGACAAAACCGGAACTGAAAACTCTGCCGGTAGGACTTATGAACTTGATGGCGGCGCAGAAATCTGCAGTTCAATACGGTCAGATGTATGCAGGTCTTGTTATCGTTATGCTGCCGACGTTGATTTTGTATATCTGTGTACAGAAGAAACTGACACAGGGTATGACACTCGGCGGATTGAAGGGGTAGGAGGTTGATATTATGGATGAAAGAACAAAACAGGTTTTAGTAGGAATCATTGTTGCTGTTATTTTTATCGCGTCTGTAGCCCTTATCATTATCGGTCAGAAAAATATCGGACCGCAGGGGCTTCTGACAATGCTTGCAGGACTTGCGGGTCTGATCGGACTTCTTGCTTTTTATAATCATAAATATAAATAGCAAAATATAACAGAAAATAGAAAAAGAAAAGCAGAAAAAGAAAACAGGAAAGAACAAAGAGGGTATAATTCATGGAAAATTCAAAAGGACTTGTGACCATCCCTACAGATCTCGACGTTGTTCCCGAGACTTTGGAACTGATGAAGCGCTGGGGAGCAGATGCGATCAGAGACTGTGACGGTACAGATTTTCCGGAGGCGCTCAAAGACGCAGACGCGGAAATTTATTCTACATATTATACGACAAGAAAAGACAATGAGTGGGCGAAGGCAAATCCGGAAGAGATACAGCAGATGTATCTTATGACGCCGTTTTATACGGCTGATTCCGAGAGTCTGTCGATTGAGATCATGAAAGGTCTTTATCCTGACATGCTCAGTCCGAATACACGGGATGACATTAAGCGTTGGTGGGAGGTTGTAGACCGCACGACAGGAAAAGTCGTTCCGACAGACGAGTGGGATTATAATGAAGAGGAAGGAAAGGTTACGATCAAGGCAGTTCCGTTCCATGAGTATACTGTGAGCTTCCTCGCCTATATCATGTGGGATCCGGTGCATATGTACAATGCCGTAACAAATGACTGGAAAGATGTAGAGCATCAGATCACCTTTGATGTCCGTCAGCCGAAGACACATGAGTATACATTGAAACGTCTGAGAAAATTTATTGAGGATCATCCGTATGTAAACGTACTTCGTTTTACAACATTTTTCCATCAGTTTACACTTGTATTTGACGAGCTTGCCCGTGAGAAATATGTAGACTGGTACGGATATTCGGCGTCGGTAAGTCCGTATATCTTAAAACAGTTTGAAGAAGAAGTGGGATATCCGTTCCGCGCGGAATATATTATCGATCAGGGATATTACAATAATCAGTATCGTGTTCCGAGCAAAGAATTTCAGGATTTTCAGGCGTTCCAGAGAAGAGAAGTTGCCAAGATCGTAAAAGAGATGACAGAGATCACGCACGAATGTGGTAAAAAAGCAATGATGTTCCTCGGAGATCACTGGATCGGAACAGAGCCGTTTATGGAAGAGTTTAAAACACTTGGTATTGACGCTGTTGTAGGAAGCGTAGGAAACGGTTCGACGCTTCGTCTGATCAGTGATATCGAAGGAGTGAAATATACAGAAGGACGTCTGTTGCCGTACTTCTTCCCGGATGTGTTCAACGAGAACGGAGATCCGGTTAAAGAGGCAAAATATAACTGGGTGACGGCAAGACGCGCTATTTTAAGAAAGCCGATTGATCGTATCGGATACGGCGGTTATCTTAAACTTGCGCTTCAGTTCCCGGAATTCCTTGATTATGTAGAGCAGGTATGCAACGAGTTCCGTACGCTTTATGCAAATGTAAAAGGAACGACACCGTACTGCGTGAAGAAAGTCGCAGTGCTTAACTGCTGGGGCAAGATGAGAGCATGGGGATGCCATATGGTACATCATGCACTGTATCAGAAACAGAACTATTCATATGCAGGAATCATCGAGTCGCTGTCAGGAGCGCCGTTTGACGTTGTATTTATCAACTTCCAGGATATTCTGGATAATCCGGCGATCCTTGACGATATCGATGTGATCATCAATGTCGGGGATGCAGATACGGCGCATACAGGAGGAGAATGGTGGGAAAACCCGAAGATCATCGAAGCGATCCGCGGATTCGTTTACAACGGCGGAGGAATTATCGGTGTCGGCGAACCTTCCGGTCATCAGTATCAGGGACATTTCTTCCAGCTTGCTAACGTATTCGGTGTAGAGGAAGAAACGGGCTTCACACTCGGATACGACAAATACAACTGGGATGAGCATGAACACTTCATTTTGGAAGATTCTGAAGAAGTAGATTTCGGAGAAGGCAAGAAGAATATTTATGCTCTTCCGAGTGCAACGATCCTTGTGCAGAAAGAAAAAGAAGTACAGATGGCAGTAACCGGAGAGCTGTGATTATCCCGTTTATGGAGAGAAAGTGGGACGTGCAGTTGCATCAGGAGAAGTTGAAAGAGGAATCCTGATCTGTGGAACGGGTCTTGGTATTTCACTGGCTGCGAACAAAGTAAAAGGGGTTCGTGCGGCCGTATGCAGTGAGCCGTTTACAGCCAAGATGTCCAGAGCTCATAATAACTGCAATATTCTTGCCTTTGGTGCGAGGGTTGTCGGTGCAGAACTGGCTAAGATGATTGTGGAGACATGGCTTGATACAGAGTTTGAGGGTGGCCGTCATCAGAGAAGAGTGGATATGCTGATGGATATTGAAAACCGGAATGAGTAAGGTGTGGGTGGGTATGAATGTATACACACTCTCTCAATGGCTTTTATTTTCTTTTTATACAGTTTTTGGATGGATCTGGGAGAGCTGTTATGTATCGCTAGGGAACACCGATGGTAAACCGTGGATTTATGCATCACCCAATGCTCCCACTGTATGGTTGGGGAGCTGTCAGTGTACTGATTATTACGTTGCCGGTGAGAGATAATCTGCCGCTGGTATTCATCATGGGGATGATAGGAGCGACATTGCTGGAATTTTTTTACGGGGATGGTCATGGAATCCCTGTTCCATGTCAGATACTGGGATTACAGCCATCTGAAATTCAATGTAAAGGGATATATCTGTCCGGTTGCTTCTCTGTGCTGGGGCGTTTTCTCTATTATGATGGTGAAAGTTGTGCATATTCCGATTGAAGAAGTGATTCTGAAAATTCCGATGGCGATCGCAGACGGACTTGCATTTGTTCTTACGGTTGTGGCTGCGGTGGATTTCCAGTCTTTCAACGAGGCAATGGATATGAAGAAGATGCTTGCCCAGTTGGATGAGACGAAAGTTCAGATCCGGAAGCTGCAGGAGCGGATCAGAGAGGCGTCAGAAGACATGTCCGAAAAACTTCGTACAGCAGCAGGAGAGGTGCCTTGACGAAAGCTTCGCAGTGCAGCAGCAACAGCAGGCGAGATGCCGGGAAGATTGCGTACAGCAGCAGGGGACCGCCCGAAAAAGCTTCGTACAGCAGCAACATGCTCCGAAAAGTTCCGTACAGCAGCAGGAGATGTACCGGAAAAGCTTCGCCTGGAGCTGGCAGAATTAAAAAGAAAATGCGGCAAAAGAACTGCAAAAGATCTTATCCAGATCGGACGAAACTCATGCAGGAGCAATGAAGCAGTTGCGTAGAAACCCGACAGCAGCATCTTCAAGATTTAAAGATGTACTGGAGGAATTAAAGAAATATACGGAAAAAGATAAGTAGACAGACGGGAGGGTGAAGTCATGACGAAGAAGCAGCGGGCATTAGAAGTGATCGAGAGATTGAAAAAAGGAATATCCGGATGCGGATTGTACCCTGGATTATGATGAGGCATGGAAATTGCTGGTCAGCGTCAGGCTTGCCGCACAATGTACCGATGCAAGGGTGAATGTAGTTGTAGAAGGACTTTTTTTGAAAAGTATCCGAATGTAGCCGCTCTTGCAGATGCAGCGGTGGAGGATATAAAGGAAATTGTCCGCCCCTGTGGACTGGGGAGCAAGCAAGGCACGGGATATCAGTGCCTGTATGAAGATGCTTCGGGATGAGTATGGCGGTAAAGTGCCGGAGGATTTTGATGCATTGTTAAAGCTTCCGGGGGTGGGCAGAAAGAGTGCAAATCTGATGATGGGAGATGTGTTTGGTGAGCCTGCGATCGTAACGGATACCCATTGTATCCGTCTGGTGAACCGGATCGGTCTTGTAGATGGGATAAAAGAACCTAAAAAGGTGGAGATGGCATTATGGAAGATCATTCCAGCGGAAGAGGGAAGCGATTTCTGTCACAGACTGGTGTGGCATGGAAGGGAAGTCTGCACAGCGAGAACAAAGCCACATTGTGAGCGTTGCTGCCTGGCTGATATCTGTAAAAAGAACGGTGTATCATAGAATCAATGGAATCATAGATAAAGATATCTGAAATGATATACAGTAAAAAAATCCGCAGGGACGAACCTGGAAAGTTCGCTCTGCGGATTTTCTGCTGATAAAGAAAGAAGGGATTCATTACGGTGAATAAAGCCCCTCTCTGATACGTTGCAGAATGGATTACAGTTTGATGTAGCTGTTACCTCCTGCACATGCATAATATGCTTTTTTTATCCTCAGGTTTTACATAGATCTTAAGATCAGCACTGTCCATGCCTTCTGCCTTGCATTTCTCAAGAATCTGTGAGGCAAGCTCTTCAGCATTGTAGTCAGCTCCCTGATACTGGATGTAAAGATCATATGCTGCAGACGGCTGGGAAACCGGTGCTGTAGTCTCTGCAGCAGGAGCTGCGTCATCTGCCTTAACCGTGGAAACAGTTGCAACTGTGACTGAAGCCTGGGAAACTGCGGATTCATTCATTCTTTTTAATTTCTTTTTTATCAGTTCTTCTGCTCATGATTTTATCCCCTTTTCTTTTTTTCGTTCGACACTTACTATTATATAACGTGTCTGCTGAGAAGTCAAAAAACTTTCGGAATATTTTCTGTAACAGGTGAAAAAGACCGAGAAAAAGATCACATAGCAGAGGACAGGCAGCCAGGCGGGCTACTGCTTTGTCATACTCTGGATCGCACGGATAAATTCAAGATCCTCCGGTTTTAATTTGAGGTTCGTCTCAAAATGCTTTCCCTCGGGAGTGGTGACGGACATTTCGAGAAGCGTGCCTTCTTCGAGAGCCTCGCGGGTTACAGCCCCAAGGAAAAAGAGGAAACTTAGGATGATTGGAACGAAAAAGATCAAGATGCTTTTTTTAACTCCTGCAACTTTCCTAATTGTGAAAAATTCATAATATACTCCATTCTGTCATATTGAAATAACGCTTTTTTGGGTCGGATCTACCGATAAGTAACATGATATACATTCTGATTCAAAATAGCAATAAAAAAGTATAAAAAATACTTGCAAAAAATAAAAAATAATATGATATTATATCATTCGTGTCAGAGATGACGCGGGTGTAGTTCAATGGTAGAACACCAGCCTTCCAAGCTGGATACGTGGGTTCGATTCCCATCACCCGCTTCTTTTTTTATTTTTCTAAAAATTCTCTTAAATCTGCGTTTCTTCTTATATTCCTGTTATTCCCTTGTTGTATTCTTGAATGTAGATATGATATACTTAACAGAGTTTACTTTTGGATAAAGAATGAAATAAAGGAGCAATGAACGATGAGACTTGATGTGACGGATAACCCGGTAATAAGTGGTATGTCAAGAATATTCGATATGATGTGTCTGAATGTGCTTTGGCTGGTCTGCTCTCTTCCGATTTTTACGATCGGTGCATCTACGACAGCGATGTATACGGTGATGCTGAAGGTTGTAAAGAATGAGGAAGGATATATTGTAAAAGGCTTTTTTTTAAGGCATTTAAAGAGAATTTTAAAAAGAGTACGATCATCTGGCTGATCCTGCTGGTGATCGGGGGGTTCCTGGGGGGCAGATTTATATCTGACGAGTTCGGCCAAAGGTTCTGTGGGAATGGCGTTAAGAGCGATCTTTGCAGCACTGGAACTGCTGGTACTTGCAGTCGGGATTTATGCATTTGCACTGACCGCGAGATATGAGAACAGTATCAAGGGAACCATCCGTAATGCATTGACGCTGACACTGGCAAGATTTCCGTCTTCCATACTGATGGTAGCCATCATGATAGCGTTGATCGGTATATCAATATGGAATCTCCAGTTGATCACATTTGCTCTTCCATTTTGGGCATTATTTGGAGTTTCGATCATTTTCTGGATCAACTCAAAGTTATTAAGAAGAATTTTGCAGGAATTGAAGATCATACAGAGGAGGAAGTAGAAGAATGAACTTTTTTAGAAGAGAGAATTATGAAGGACGGTGTTGTAAAAAGAAGGAAATGTCCTGAAAGTAGACAGTTTCCTGAACCATCAGATGGATATTCACCTGTTGAATGAGATGGGAGCAGAGTTTAAAAGAAGATTTGCAGATAAGCAGATCAACAAGATTCTGACGATCGGGCATCCGGGATCGGAATTGCCTGTATCGCAGCTCAGCATTTTGATGTGCCGGTCGTATTTGCAAAGAAATCCCAGAGCATCAATTTAGATGGTGATATGTATGTGGCAGAGGTAGAGTCGTTTACTCATAAGTGTAAGAACCATGTGATCGTGGCACAGAAGTTCCTTTCTCCGGAAGATCATGTACTGCTTATTGATGATTTTCTTGCAAATGGCTGTGCATTACAGGGACTGATCCAGATCGTGCAGTCGGCAGGTGCTACTGTAGAGGGAATCGGGATCGCAGTGGAGAAAGGTTTCCAGTCGGGTGGAAGGATGATCCGTAATCTCGGATTCCAGTTAGAGTCACTGGCGATCGTTGACGGAATGGACGCGGCGACAGGTGAGATCACATTCAGAGAGCAGCCACAGTGGGATGCGAAGTAAATAGATAAAAATGAACCGGTCTTTGAATGAAAAGGCCGGTTTTTCTTTTAGAAAATCTTTGGAAACTTGTATCTGAGACCTTTAGATTTAGCAGCTAATATAAGGATATGCAGGAGGGAAAAGCAATGGAAATGAATCATGTACTGGTAGTAGAGGACGATAAAGAGATCAGGGAAGGCGTAAAGATCTATCTGAAAAGTCAGGGATATGAAGTGTACGAGGCTGCGGATGGTATAGAGGGGTTGAAAGTACTGGAAAAAGAGGAGATCCATCTGGCGATCGTGGATATTATGATGCCGAGACTGGACGGAATACGGATGACGATGAAATTAAGGGAAAAGTATGATTTCCCGGTTATTATGTTATCGGCAAAGTCAGAGGAAGTAGATAAGGTGATGGGACTGAATATTGGGGCAGATGATTATGTGACGAAACCTTTTTACACCGATGGAGCTGATGGCGAGGGTCAATTCCCAGCTCAGAAGATACCGGAAATTTATGGAGCGGCTTGCACCGAGGGAAAATATCCATGTGATCGGAGGTCTGGAGATCAACGAGGATACGGTGGAAGTATCTGTGGACGGAGAGCCGGTCAGACTGACACCGATCGAGTACAAAATTCTGCTGTTGCTTGCAAAAATCCGGGAAGAGTTTTTCTTCAGAGGAAATTTATGAGCGTGTATGGCAGGGAAAAGCGATCAATACGGATACGATTATGGTACACGTAAGAAATATCAGAGAGAAGATTGAACTTGATCCAAAAAATCCAAAATATTTAAAGGTGGTGTGGGGCGTTGGTTACAAAATTGAAAAGCAGGGATAATCTGAAGTATCTGATCCTGGTGATCCTGATCTGTATCTGTTCAACCGTATTGCTCAGTCGGTATGGATCGTTTTACGAGAAGAGGAGAAAAGGCTCAGAAAGAGAAGGCAGATTCTATGGAAAATGTCATTTCTGATATGGGTGACGGACTTGCGATCGGAAACTGTATTCTGGACAATGAAATATCCGGAGGGCGAGAGCAGTCGGAGCTGTTGGAAGAATATGGAATGTCTCAGTTTAATCTGCTGAAAAAATATATGGAATACGGGGCATTTGACCGAAATGGAGAGAGTCTTTTTAAAGAGTACGTCGGATTCTGTGGCAACAAGGCTTCTGTCGGATTCGGATTCCATTTATGGTATTCGGGTGGCATATACTTATGATGCGGATGGGGAACTGTCAGATATTGAAGTGTCAGGCAGCAGGCTGACACCGGAAGAAGAATATGACGGCAGAGCAGAGCTTTTTAGCTGATGTACGGTTTATGGAAGATGCTTATGGGATTGAATTATCCGGTGGACAGAGTATGACGCTTATTTATGGAATGTCGGCTGCGAATGTAGAGAGTTATGCTGAAAATTTTTATGAAGATCAGAGAAGCGGGGATATGGTCATATGGTATAGTGGACTGAGCCGTTCTGTCAACTGCATGATGCTTTTTTGCTGGCAGTGGCTGCGGCACTTCTTCCGACACTTTTAAGGACGGAAGAATATAAAGGAAAGATTTTCCGCGTACCATTTGAAGGAGTCATATTGATTCTGATTGCTATTTTTGGATGGAGTGCCGACTGGCTGTACTATCCGGCAAATATTCTCTGCAGGACAGTCGATGGGACATTGGTGCATATGATAAGACCATTCCGGCAAATGGCAGAGATAGGAATTAATTTGGCGATGTGGAGCGGTATTTTTCTGATTCTCTGCTGGGCAGGGGCGTGTCTTTGTGGTATATTCACAAGAAAGAGAGCATACTGGAAGGAGGTCCTTGTGTGTGACCAGCATGCTGATCCGGTGGAAAAAATCAGCATGAATTGCATATGGGAAAAGATTTTGTGAGCCCGGTAAAAGGGATCATGAAAAGGCTGAAAAAGCTGGTACGAAAGCAGTATGATGCTCTGACCCATATAGACTTCCGTGATAAGACGCATAAAGCAATCTTAAGAATTGTTATAGTGAATTTTGTTATACTTGTAGTGGTTGAATTGGTCAGCCTGATGTGCGGATTTGAATTTTATGCACTGGTGATCTACTCGATTGTACTGTTCCTGATCCTGAGAAAGTTTTTCCGGGATGTACAGAGAAAGTATCAGATGCTGCTTCATGCGACAAATGAACTGGCAGAAGGAAATCTTGATGTGGTGATCGAGGGGGATGCAGGAGTTTTCATGCCGATACAGAAGGAGCTGTGCAGGATCCAGCAGGGATTCAAAAAAAAGGCAGTGGATGAAGAGGTAAAAAATGAGCGGATGAAGACGGAACTGGTGACGAATGTTTCACATGATCTGCGGACACCGCTGACTGCCATTATCACTTATACAGATCTTCTGAAAAAAATGAGACAGATCCGGAAAAGCAGAAAGAGTATATTGAGGTACTGGGCGGAAATCTTTCCGGCTCAAAGTGCTGATCGAGGATTTATTTGAGATCAGTAAAGCAGCAAGCAAGAGTGTGAAGATGAATTATATGCAGGTTGATCTGGTGGGGCTGATCCGGCAGGTGGAGCTGGAAAATGATTCTAAGATCCAGGATGCAAAGCTGGAGTTCCGCTGGAAATTGCCGGATCATAAGGTGATTATGTGGCTGGACAGTGAAAAGACCTACCGCATTTTTGAAAATCTGATCGTGAATATCACAAAGTATGCCATGGCACAGACGAGAGTTTATATAGAAATGAAAGAGCTTTCGGATAAAGTCAGCATTTCTATGAAAAATGTATCAGCAACAGAACTGGATTTTGATGTGAATGAGATCACGGATCGGTTTGTCCGTGGCGATTCTTCAAGAAATACAGAAGGATCAGGACTGGGACTTGCGATTGCAAAAGCTTTATTGAATTGCAGCATGGTACGTTGCAGATTACGACAGAGGCAGATCTTTTCAAGGCTGAGATCGTGCTGCCCAGGCTGAGCGAGGGACAGACCGGGCAGACAGAAGTTTAAAATAACTGCGACTCAGGAATGCATTGTCAGAAATCTGGTTTGAATTGTATGAGCAATGCAAAAGATCAGCTTGGAACAGACAACGCTATAAATAAAAATAATGATAAGATCAAGCTGATGATGGCGTATATTCATGATCATTATGCAGGAAATATGTAAATAGATCAATCTGATATGCAAGACTTGACTTTTCGACAGATGTCACTCAAAATGAAAAAGAAAAGAGGAGGTCTTGGGTATGAGATACGAAATAAAAAGGTGATACACTTCCTGTTGTTGTCTGCTATCTGGAGGGTGGAGAGGGCGTTTTCAATACAGTAGTGACAGGGACCGGGGCGGGTCTGGCTGCAGACGATGCCGATCTCTAATGTAGCAGGTGAGATCCTGAAATTTATGCCGTCAGGTAAATAGTGGATTGAAAGGATGAAAATAGTTACGATATTTTGGATCCTGCTGGCGGTTCTTTGTGGTGGATATGGACTCCTGATCCGGGCGATTGGTTCAACCGGTTTCTTTCTTTTGTGTGGATTGCACTGGCAGTCATTTTCGTGGGATGTTCGGCAGCAGCACAGGCCGGCTTGTGGGGAATAATGCCACAGTTTCTGCGGAGAGTGACATTGGTATTGTTATGTCTGATATTGGTACTTTTACAGGAATTGGTGGCTGCATCGGAAGTAAAATGAACACAGAAGGGAAACCGGGACTGGACTATATCATTGTTCTTGGGGCACAGATCTATGAGCGTGGTCAAGTGCAGTTTTAAGGTTTCGGCTGGATAAAGCAGTGGAATATTTAAATGAAAATCCACAGACCAAATGTATTGTATCAGGTGGAAAAGGCAGCAATGAACCTTGTTCCGGGCAGAGAAGGAATGAAAAATATCTGATCCGGCAGGGGATCCCGGAAGAACGGATTTTGAAAGAGGAGAAGTCGACGACGACGGCTGAAAATATCCAATATAGCAAAAAGTTCATAAAAAGCAAGGAATCAGTTGGCATCGTCACGAATAACTTTCATATGTTCCGTGCGTTGCAGATTGCTAAAAAGGCAGGGACTGGAAGACCCGTCAGGAATTGCTGCAGAATCGACAGCATTGTATCTGCCGAATAATGTGCTAAGAGAGATACTGGCAGAGATCAAGTATTTGATTTTTTTTAGAAAAGAACATATAAGATGTCAGGGTCAAAAGGTCTGAAACCACGTGTACTTGCACACTGGTGGTAGAATGACCTTGAGACCCGCCCCGATATGAGCATAAAAAGTGGGGCGTAAGCACCATGATATGCGAATAGCGGGTAGTGCGTAGCACGAAACAATCCGTTGGCATCATTGTTGGGGGCTTTTTGGCCTCCAACATCCATATAAGGATAAGATAAAATGAGACAGACAGGGAATACCCGAAAGGAGAAGGCAGTTCTCTGTCTGTCTTATTTTTATGAGAATCAATCGTATTACAGGTTATCTTCAGTCTCAGAACCGGAAGTCTCTCCGGTTATCCTGCTCAATCAGTCTGAGGTTTTCAAGCACGATCTTTCTTGCTTTTTCATTCGGAACATTCAGGACTTCCTTTTCAATCAGCCGGTTTCCGATTGCTGCCGTTTCAGGAGAGGCATAGTCTGTCAGATATTCTTTCAGTGTCATCAGGGCATTTGGGTGGCAGCAGTTCTGGATCTGTCCACTTTTACACAGCGACATGAAGCGGTCACCGGTACGGCCTTCCCGGTAACAGGCAGTACAGAAGCTGGGGATATAATCCATTTCCATAAGCCAGCGGACGACTTCGTCCAGTGTCCGGGTGTCGCTGACGTCAAATTGTTCCGATTTTTCATCTTCAGGTTCAGGTTCGCAGTAACCACCGACGCTGGTCCGTGATCCTCCGCTAATCTGCGAAATACCAAGATGAAGAACACGTTCTCTTGACTGCTGATTCTCCCGGGTGGAAATGATCATTCCGGTATAGGGAACTGCAATACGGATGCAGGCAACGATCTTGGCAAAGGTATCATCATCAATTCCATTGTCAAACTGGTCAGGATCAATATCATCGGCATGTCTGAGCCGTGGAACGCTGATGGTATGCGGGCCGACTCGAATGCGGCTTCAAGATGTTCTGCATGCATGAGCAGTCCGGCAAATTCATAGCGATATTTGTCAAGCCCGAACAAAACTCCGAGGCCGACATCATCAATTCCACCCTGCATTGCCCGATCCATGGCTTCGGTGTGATAATTGTAGTCATGCTTTGGTCGGTCGGATGAAGTGACAGGTAACTTTCCTTATGGTAGGTTTCCTGAAAGAGAATATAAGTTCCGATCCCCTGCCTCTTTGAGCAGTCGGTAATGATCGACAGTTGTTGCTGCAATATTGATATTGACCCGGCGGATCGCTCCATTTCTGTGGTGGATACTGTAGATATGGATACATTCTAAATAGTAGTCCATGGTATTACGGACTGGGTCTTCGCCTGCTTCCAGGGCAAGACGTTTATGTCCCATATCCTGGAGGGCAATGACCTCTTTCCGTATTTCTTCCTGCGATAACTGTTTCCTTGCGATATGCTTATTTTTGGCATGATAAGGGCAGTAAGTACATCCATTGATACAGTAATTTGACAGGTAAAGTGGTGCAAACATCACAATTCGGTTTCCATAGAAATCTTTTTGATCTGTTCTGCAAGCCGGAAGATCTCTTCATTTTTTCCGGGATCGGACAGGCAAGAAGCACGGAGGCTTCCCGGTGTGACAATCCTTTTCTTTTTTTTTTGCTTTTTGAATAATAGAATCGATCAGGGTACTATTTTCTTTATTTTGATCTGCATAGGCAAGTGTATCAAGAATCTCTTCATGATTAATGAAATCATCTGCACAGGATGAAGTGATATCGTACATAAAAGCCTCCTTAAGTATACTGAGTTAAATTGATCGGTTTCGTGAGTCTCCTCTGGACACAACAACCTGGTATCCGATGGATGCCATTCTCTGTTCAAGGCAGCCCCTGCACTGAGCAGATTCTTCACCGGTACAGATCTTGTTGTCGTACAGGAGATAATTCTTTCTTACTTCTGTTGGGGAAAGATTCGGCATTACGACATTTGCTCCTGCCCGGATTCCCAGTTCCCGTCCCTGGGGTGAAATCGTTCCAAGAGCCGTAGTTGCGGGCAGCAGTACTTTCGGAATCATCAGCCGGATCAGGCAAAAAGAAAGAGCGTCAGCTCCAGAGTTCCAGGTGGCTCATGGGAAAATCGGGTATCGTGATGAGGAATGAAATATCCGATCCCGACCATCTGTGGATTGAGTTCCTTCAAAAAGAGAAGATCATCAGCCAGATTTTCTGCGGTCTGAAATGGAGAGCCAACCATAAAGCCTGTCCCGATCTGATAACCGATTTCCTTCAGATCCCAAAGGCATTTCCGTCTGTGAACGGCAGAAAGCGAATCAGGATGAAGCCTGCGGTAATGGACAGGGTCATATGTTTCATGACGGAGCAGATAACGGTCAGCACCCGCATCGAACAAAGCCTGATAGCTTTCCCGTGAACGTTCACCGATGGACAGTGTAATAGCACAATCAGGAAAATGCGAGTGAATCTCTGCAACAATCTCTGCCATCCGTTTTGTTGTAAACCAGTTATCTTCACCACCCTGAAGTACAAAGGTGCGAAACCCCAGTTCATAACCGATGTGGCAGCAGGAAAGAATCTCAGACGGAGACAGGCGGTAACGCAGAATGTTTGGATTGCTTTTCCTGATACCGCAGTAATAGCAATCGTTGTGGCAGTAGTTGGTAAATTCAATAAGCCCCCGGATATAAATGTCATGGCCATATTCGCGGATGCGGACTGCTTCAGCCTTTTCAAAAGATATCGTTCCAGTGCATCAGAACGGTGTTCGATCAGAAAGATCCATTCATCGCGTGAAAGAAACTGATCCATTTCTAATTGATCGATCAAGTGAAATTCTTCCTTCATAGTTCCCTCCTCACAGAAGAAATATTGAGAAAATTATATCATTTTGTTGAAAATTTGTAAATGAAAGTGTCGAAAGGAAAAGAGTTAAAAAATTATGAAAATGCTATAGGAAGTTGTCAGAAAAAGAAAACTTGTGATAGAATAGCAATGAACAGCGTACAAAAAAGAGGAGAGATCTTATGGCTGATATCAGAAAAAGAATTGTATTCCACGGACGGGTTCAGGGAGTGGGATTCCGCTATACGGCGAAATATCTTGCCCAGTCACTGGGGCTGACCGGATGGGTGCGAAATGAATGGGACGGAACAGTGACACTTGAAATCCAGGGGCGGGAAATGTTGATCAATAAACTGCTTGTAGGGTTGAATCATAATCAGTTTATTACCATAGACTGGATGGATACAAAAGAAATTCCTGTGGAGCAGGAGAACAGTTTCTGGGTGAAATAAGAGAAGAAGCAGGAGAAAAAGCAGAGGATGCTGCAAAGGATTCTTCAAGGGCATCCTGTGGAAAGATTCTGCAGAAATTATTGATACAGGAGGAATGTGACATGAAATTAGGGTTTTATCGGAACAGGAAATATGGCAGGAGCAATCATGGGAGGCATCATTAAAAAAGGAATCATTCCTGCAGAAGAGATCATTGGATCAGATATTATGGAAACAGGGAAGAAATCATGTGAAAGAACTGTATGGAATCAGGTGACAGCGGATAATAAAGAAGTGGCAGAGAAGGCAGACATATTGGTGCTTTCTGTAAAACCGCAGTTTTATGCAGAGACGATTCAGGAAATCCGGGAATCCGTAAGAGAAGACCAGATGGTCATTACGATCGCACCGGGAAAGACACTGGCATGGTTGGAAGAGCAGTTTGGCAAACCGGTCAGGATCGTGCGTACCATGCCGAATACTCCGGCGTTGGTAGGCGAGGGGATGACGGCAGCCTGCCCGAATCAGTATGTGACAGAGAAGGACAAAGCATATGCACTTAAATTACTGGGAGCTTTTGGAAAAGTAGAGGTCGTACCGGAGCATATGATCGATGCGGTTGTGGCTGTAAGCGGAAGTTCTCCGGCATATGTCTTTATGCTGATCGGGCGATGATGGCAGACGGAGCAGTTGCGGAGGGAATGCCACGGGCACAGGCATATGAGTTTGCTGCACAGGCAGTTTATGGAAGTGCAAAAATGGTTTTGGAAACCAAAAAGCATCGGAGAACTGAAAGATATGGTCTGCTCTCCGGCGGGAACGACGATCGAAGCGGTCCGTGTTCTGGAACAAAGCGGTTTCAAGAGTGCAGTGATCGAAGCAGAAAAAGGCATGTGCAGAGGTTTCAAGAAGTTTGTAGAAAGCGATCTGCGGGAAGATTGGTAAGAAGAAATTTGCAGAAAAGGTAAAGGGAAGACAGAACATGATGTATGATATTGGAATTATCGGTGGGGGACTGCAGGACTTACGGCAGCGATTTATGGACAGCGTGCAGGAAAAGAACATTGGTAATCGAGGGAGGAGCTTTTGGCGGTCAGATCACAACGTCACCAAAGGTGGAAAATTATCCGGGTATCGCCAGTGTCAGCGGCAGTGAGTTTTCCATGAATCTGCTGGATCAGGCGATGAAGCTTGGGACAGAGCCGGTGAGAGAACGTGTGACGGGGATTTTAGAAGAAGACGGGATCAAGATCATTGTAACGACTGAGAGAGAATATCCTTGTAAGAGTATTATTCTGGCAACAGGAGTGACGCACCGGCATTTGGGCGTTCCCGGAGAAGAACGTCTGACAGGTGCGGGAGTTTCTTATTGTGCGACCTGTGACGGAATGTTCTTCCGGGGAAAGGAAGTTGCGGTTGTCGGAGGCGGAAGTACCGCTCTTCAGGATGCCGAATTTTTATCAGAATATTGCAGTAAGGTTTATCTGATACACCGGAGAGATTCATTCCGGGGTGAGGAACGAATCGTTGAGGGACTTAAAAAAAAGGAAAATGTTACTTTTATTTTAGATTCGGTTGTGAAAGAAATCTGTGGAGAAATTCAGGTAGAAGGATTGGAACTTCAGAATCTGAAGACGGAGAAAAGAAGAAATTGCCTGTATCGGGGAGTATTTGTTGCTGTGGGACAGATCCCGAAGAATGATCCATTTGAAAATGTCGTGAAACTGGATGCAGACGGATTTATTCTTGCAGCAGAAGACTGTATGACATCAGGAGCGGGGAATCTTTGCAGCCGGAGACTGCCGGACAAAGGAAGTCCGCCAGCTTACGACGGCAGCGGCAGATGGAGCAGTGGCTGCACTTGCGGCATGCAAATATCTTGCGGAATGACTGAACAGATCCATCTTGTAGAAGGACAGAGCTGACCTGTGTATATGGCAGGGATTTCAGTATAATTTACAGACTGACAGTGAACGGAGATGTAAATTTGGTGACAAAATTTGGTGACAATGGAGAAAAAAGTAGAATTGGATTTGAAAAAAATGATACAATAAACTAAAGATGTCAGGGTCAAAAGGTCTGAAACCACGTGTGCTTGCACACTGGTGGTAGAATGACCTTGAGACCTGCCCCGATATGAGCATAAAAGTGGGATGATAATCCCACGATATGCGAATATTGGGTAGGATTGTGGGAGTGCGTAGCACGGAGCAATCCGTTGGCATCATTGTTGGGGCTTTTGACCCCGACATCATCTAAAAAGAAATACGCAGGAGGAACGGACATGGCAAATATGACAGCAAAGATGGTGTCAGCATATCTGACAGCAGATGATTTTCAGCATACACTTTTAGGAGAGGATGAAGATGTTATCGAGACTGGAATGGGAGGTCTTGATAATATAGATCATCTCGAACTTTATCTTTTTTGATGAGGATGGCAACTATGTGCATATCAGAACAAAGGAATATGTGAAAATCCCGGAAAATCTGAAAGAAAAAATTTATCCGGTTATCAATGAGTTGAATCTGAATTTCAGATGGTGTACTTTCGTTATAAATACTGATAATGAACTTATAGTAAAGATGGATGCAATCCTGGATATGGATACCTGTGGTGAGGAATGTAAAGAGCTGATTTACAGAACTGTAGGAATTTGTGATGAGGCATATCCGACGATCATGAAGGCATTGTGGGCATAGTTGAATTTAATTGAAAAGAAAGATCCCCGGGGGAGAGACTTTGTAGGAAAGTTATCTTTCCTGGGGCTTTATTATTGCAATAAAAAATTGCAAAATGCAGTGTATTACTGTAGCTTTATCAGACGAAGTTTTTATAGGTTACGAGGAGAAAAAGATGAGTCATAATGTATATAAGGTTGCAATACAAATGGCACGAACAGTCCCTTCCCTGAAAGAAGAAACGGGAGTGACGGGCTATCATATTTTATACGGATATTCACTTCTTTTTCAGATGGATGAGAAGACTCTGAATCTTTTATTTTCAGAAGAAGAAAGGGCTGATATTGAAAAAGCACGGAAGGTCCTGGAAGAAAATGAGATTTTGTATAGCTATGCAAAAGCAAGAATACCAACTTTATTTCCATTGCTGGGGGAGGATTCGTGGGTAAACGTAGATCAACTTTTTATAGGGGGGAGAATGTCGGGGGATGCCGTTTTCTTCAGGAGAGTTGATGAGAGAGCTGCTGAAAAGTGGAAAAATAGAATTAAACTGGTTTAAAAAAGAAACGGATCAGGAAAAAATATTTTAAATGTCTGCATGAATTAAAGCAGGAAAAAGAAAATAGGATGAAAGCTCAGAAAGACAAGGCATCAGAATCAGATAAGACATCAGAATCAGACAAGGCATCAGGATCAGACGAGGGACATCAGGATCAGAGAAGTCAGTAGAATTAAAAAGAGACGTCAGGATCAGAAAAGATAGAGAATGCGGAAAAAGACAATCATCCCGGAGTGAAAAAATCACCAGAGACGGAAAAGATAGATTTCCGACAATTATCAGTGAAATATCAGCAGCTGACAAGCCGTCTGCTGGATACTGTGAAGGCCAGGACGAAGCAGTAATGGAATTTGTTCAGGGCTGCTTTCGAGGGGAGGTATTTCATATCCTGAAAAAAAAGAAAAAGACCTGCGGCAGTGTTTTTATTTGAGGACCTCCGGGAGTTGGAAAGACTCTTCTTGCAGAGACAGGAGCAGAGTATCTCGAAGAAAAAAGACGATTGTATTTAATATGAGCGAATATTCAAATCCATCTTCCATTACCGAACTGATGGGAAGTTCTAAAAAATTTTCGGGAGCGGAAGAGGGGCGGCTTGTAAGGTTCGTGAGGAAAAATCCGGATGGAATCTTGATCTTTGATGAGATAGAAAAAGCGGACAGAAAAGTGATTCACTTATTTTTGCAGATTCTTGACCGGGGACTTTACATAATGATTTTCTGGATCAGGACGAGGATTTTTCAGAAAGTATTATCATTTTTACATCGAATGCAGGAAAAGCTTTGTATGAAGATGGGACGAACGGTGACTATACAAGGATGCCTAAGAGCGTTCTGCTTGATGCCATCAGGAAAGATAAAAATCCATATACCGGGGAGCAGCTTTTTCCCTGAGGCAATCTGCTCCAGGATTGCCTCTGGGAATATCATTATGTTCAACCATCTCAAAACCAGACATCTTGTGAAAATGATAGAGACGCAGTTTGCAGAAGTAAGCAGGGCAGTTGAGCAGAGGCTGGGGTATCAGATTACTTATGATAAGGATCTGTCGTTATTGTTTCTATATCATTATGGCGGACTGACAGATGCAAGAATTGCATCTGCACAGGGAAAGAATTTTCTTGAGAGGGAGATCTTTGAATTATCGAGACAGTTAGGAAATCAAAAAGCATTGATGGATCAGGTAGAAAATGTACATTTTAAAATTAATAAAAAAGAAATGCCGGCGGAGATTTTAAAACTGTTTGTAAATGAAAAAGAGCGAAAGTCCTTGTGATGTGTACGGATGAGGAATTTTCGTATTTTAATGAAGTGAACAAAATCGCAGAAATGATCAGAGTCAGCGAAAAAGGAAAGATAAGAGAAAAATTACTGCACACAGATGTGGCAATGGTGCTGATTGATCCATACTACGGAGAAAATAAAGAACATGAGAGTGGCGTAAGTATTGATGATATGTATTCTGAGGGAATGTCGTTTTTACAGAACTGATAGAATCAGAAATAAATCTTCAATCTATTTTATTGAATTTGAAAAAATTTTTTTCGGTGGTTGATAAAAATTCGCTCTATCAACGGGCATGGCAGGAATTGTTCCTGTTAATCCATTAACCCGGAAACTGTGGAGCGACAGATTGATCAGATACTGGAAGAGATTTTATGGAGGAAAAGAGCAGAGAGTTTGCCAAAAGAGGTTATGTGCTTGATTTCAATACAGCACAGATTCTTTCATCAGATGAAAAGAGATTATTTATTCAGTATCATGATCTGAAAAAGAGGATGGCTGTGGATATGGACAGCCAGAGTGCGATCATGAAGGATGCCCAGCGTCCGACAACAAAATTCTCAGAAGTGATCGGGGCAGAGAATGCGAAGACAGAGCTTGCCTGGTTTACAGAATTTTTAAAGAACCCGAAAAAAGTATTCCATGGAAGGACGCAGACTTCCCAAAGGGGTGCTTCTGTATGGACCACCGGTACCGGAAAGACGATGCTTGCCAGGGCTATGGCAGGGGGAGTCAGATGTTGCATTTCTTGAGACCAGTGCCACGCAGTTTATGAATTCATATGTCGGAAAGAGTGAGGAAAATATCCGGCGGTTGTTCAGGACTGCAAGAAAATATGCTCCGGCGATCATATTTATTGATGAGATTGATGCAATCGCAAAGGAACGAACAGGAGATACGACCAGCCAGCACACGGAGTCCATGCTGAATACGTTGTTGACGGAAATGGATGGATTTCGCGAAAATGTGAAAGAACCGGTTTTGTTCTTGCAGCAACAAATTATGATCTGGATGGAAGTGTATCTGGTAAGAAACGAAGGATAGATCCGGCTTTGCTCGAAGATTTGATAATCGGATTTATGTGGATCTTCCAAATGAGGAAGAACGTAAGCAGTATTTGGAATTGAAGTTGAATCAAAAAGGAAAGAATAAAATTTCAGAAGATATTATTTCTAATCTGGCGGCAAGAACAACGGGGCAGAGTATTGCAATTCTTCAAAATGTCATAGAACTTGCGATGCGGAATGCTGCAAAGGCAGGAACAGAGTTGTCAGGAGAGAGGCTTCTGGATGCATTAGAAGAATATAATTATGGGAGAAAAAAGACCTGGGAGCAAGGCTATTATGAGTCCGTGGCAATCCATGAGTCAGGTCATGCTTATGCTGCGTGGTGTGCCGGGGAGAAGCCGTCTTATGTGACGATCGTATCACGTGGAAATTTTGGCGGATATATGCAGCATGAAAATTCCGAAAATAAGCCGAATTATTCCGGGGAGGATCTGCTGGGAAAGATCAGAACGTCACTGGCGGGAAGAGCCGCAGAAAAGGTATTTTTTGGAAGAGAGCAAGCATCACTGAATACAGGTGCTTCAAGTGATTTACGTTCAGCAACAGATATGGCTATGCGGGTGATCGCAACCTATGGTATGGATGAAGAGAATCTTGTCTGCCTGTCTCCGGAGCAAATTCTTAATACAACACTGGCAAAAGAATTTATTGAGCGGACAAACCGGCTCTTGAAAGAGCAGATGAAAGAGACGGAAAATCTGATCTGTTCCGGGCGTGAGAAAGTGGAAGCACTTGCGAAGAAACTTCTTGAACAAAATCATCTGACGCAGAATGAGATTCAAAATATATTTGATGAAACCTGAGAACTGAATACAATAAATAAGATGTCGGGGTCAAAAGCCCCCGACTTTGATGCCTACGGATTGCTCCGTGCTACGCACTCCCACAATCCTACCCGATATGCATAAAAATAATGTAACTGTTCAGAGCCAACCTCCAAAATGCTACGCATTTCGTCGGTGTGGCGTATCCGCCAAATAAAATTTCAAAACAGTCTTAAAAATGCAAGCATTTTACACCTGTTTTATGAAATTTTGCTTGGCTCTGAACAGTTACAAAATAATTATAAATTTAGTCAGTGAACATTTTAGATCCCATCCACTGTACCATATGATCTACCATTCTGGTATCAGGATCGATCAGGACACAGGCGTTCTGCTGCTTATAGGAGATCATGATCGCATAAGTCTTTTCTGAGGAGCGACCGGAGGAAAAATCATAAGTCTTTTTCCGGCCGGTAAGAATCCATACGGTGTGAATCTTTTGGAGCAATGATCTCGGCAGTCTGGATATCTAAAGTCATCTTTGGCTTTCTTCTTGATTTATTGTAGATTGCATCGATCTGAAGATCATGGTTTAAGATCATATATTCATATTCTACACTTAACTGCGGAGAAATGAAATATGTCTCATATCTTCAAACGTCTCGTTTTGGCAAAGCGGACGTATGACTGCAAGCAGCGTTTCCGTAAGGGGAACGATATAAGTTTTTGAACGGCAGGACAGTAGATTTTTCAATATTGCGCCTGAAGTTTCATCAAAGTGTTTTCCTTCTATAAGGAAAAGAATTCGTTTTTCCTCCGGATCAATGTGAAGTCTCGATGCCCGATCGGAAATTTCATAGTGCGGGATATTCCCGGTCATCAGTCCCTGCAGAAAATCAGTGCGGTTATATTTTTCTTTGTAAGCTGTGCAAAGACAGTGGATCTGTGTCAGCGCAGGTT
>VOFI01000014.1_pt1 | contig 56000 bp, 82 predicted proteins | sample 5384131 | NCBI WGS metagenome assembly VOFI01 (sample SAMN12384728, study PRJNA508395) | human gut metagenome | isolation source: healthy gut H | host: Homo sapiens
ATCCGGGCGGAACGGGAGGTCACCGGGGCCGGGCCGCCATTCTGAAAGCCTATTACACAAAGCTGGCCGAGAGTACCGGCCGCGAACATCCTGATATACCGGAGGAGGTCTTACAAGTGTCTCTCAATCCTGACGCCACCAATGTCCCCTATCTCCTGGGGCGGCTGTTCTCCGTGCTGGAGGCCGTCCAGGCCGCTGCCAACCCCGGCATCAACGCCACCATCCGCGACAAGTATTTCAGCGGGCGTCGGCTACCCTGCCGCGGTATTCCCCGTCCTGGTCAATCTGGCTCAGAAGCATCTGAAAAAGCTGAACGCCGCCAACCGCGGTCTCTCCATCGCCTATGAGAAGCAGATGACCGAGCTGCTCTCAAGCTGGGTACGGAATACCCCGCCCACCTGAATCTCCCCCAGCAGGGTTCGTTCCAGCTGGGTTACTATTTCCAGACTCAGGCCCGCTATCAGAAGAAGGAGTCCTGTTCGACGTGGAGAACGGCAATCCCAACGGGGATCCGGACGCGGGCAATATGCCCCGGGTGGATCCGGAGACTGGCCTGGGTATTGTCACCGACGTGTGCCTGAAGCGGAAGATCCGCAACTATGTGGAGACGGTGAAGGAGGACGCCACCGGCTACCGCATCTATGTCAAGGACGGCGTGCCTCTCAACCGCAGCGACGCCGAGGCCTACGCCGCACTGGACGTGGACGAAAAAACCGTCAAGGAAAAGAAAAAGGCCGATCCCGACCTGGATCGGAAAGTCCGGGACTGGATGTGCGCCAACTTCTACGATGTGCGCACCTTCGGCGCGGTGATGACCACCTTTGTGAAGGCCGCTCAACTGCGGCCAGGTGCGGGGTCCGGTCCAGCTGGGCTTTGCCCGCAGCGTGGAACCCATCGTTCCCCAGGAGGTCACCATCACCCGCGTGGCCATCACCACCGAGGCCGACGCGGAGAAAAAGGGCACTGAGATGGGGAGAAAGTATGTGATCCCCTATGGTCTCTATCGCTGCGAGGGCTACGTCTCCGCCAACCTGGCCCGCAAGACCACCGGCTTCTCCGAGGAGGATCTGTCCCTGCTGTGGGAGGCAATCCTCAATATGTTCGAGCACGACCACTCCGCCGCACGGGGCAAGATGGCCGTGCGGGAGCTGATTGTCTTCCAGCACGACAGCGAGCTGGGCTGCGCCCCGGCCTGGAAGCTCTTTGAAGCGGTACATGCCACCCGGAGGGATCCCGGTGATCCCGCCCCCGCCCGCTCCTATCAGGATTACTCCGTCACGGTGGACGAGGCCGCCCTCCCCGCCGGAATCACCTGCCGGCGGATGGGGTGAACTTCCGTGAGGAGGAGTTTCTCCCCTCTCCGGCCTTCAGCACTTTGCCTTCTGCCGCCGCCAGTGGGCGCTGATCCATCTGGAACAGCAGTGGCAGGAAAATCTGCGCACCATAGAGGGCCAGCTCTTCCATGAGCGTGCCCACGACGCCTCCCTTCGGGAGCGGCGGGGCGATACTCTGGTTCTCCGCAGTCTGGCGGTGGCCTCCCCTACCCTGGGACTGTCCGGCCAGTGCGACGTGGTCGAATTTCGCGCCGCGCCAGAGGGCGTCCCCCTCGCGGGGGAAGAGGGCCGCTGGCTGCCCTTTCCCGTGGAGTACAAGCGTGGCCGGCCAAAGCCTCACCAGGCGGACGAGCTTCAACTGTGCGCCCAGGCCATGTGTCTGGAGGAAATGCTGTGCTGCCCCGTCCCGGAAGGCGCACTCTACTACGGCGAAACCCGCCGGCGCACTCCGGTGCGCTTCTCTCCAGAGCTGCGCCGTCAGGTTCAGTCCGCCGCAGAGGAGATGCACCAGCTCTTCCGGCGGGGCCACACCCCCAAAGCCAGGCCGGGCAAGTTCTGCGGCGCCTGTTCTCTGAAGGAGCTGTGCCTGCCGCAGCTGATCCGGCGGGAGTCCGTATCCGATTATCTGAACCGGGCCATGGAGGAAACGCCATGAGACAACTGTTGAACACCCTCTTCGTGACCTCGGAGGACATCTATCTGTCCCTGGACGGCGAAAATGTGGTCGCCAGCCGGGAACATCAGGAGGCCGCCCGCTACCCGCTCCATACCTTGAGCGGCATTGTCTCCTTCTCCTACCCCGGTGCCTCTCCCGCCCTGATGGGCGCCTGCGCAGAGCGCGGTATCTCTCTGGCCTTCTGCACGCCGCGCGGGCGGTTTCTGGCCCGGATCGCCGGGAGTACCTCGGGAAACGTCCTGCTCCGGCGTGCCCAGTACCGCACGGCGGACGAGCTCTCCGCCAGTTGCCGCATTGCCCGCAGTATGATCTTCGGCAAGGTCTATAACGCCCGCTGGAGTATCGAGCGCACCCGAAGGGATCACGGGCTCCGGCTGGACGCCGCCAGCCTGACGGCCTCCGCGTCTCATCTGAAAGAGCTTCTCCCCCAAATCGCCGCGGCCGCCTCTCTCGAGCATCTGCGCGGCCTGGAGGGCGCCGGAGCAACCCTCTATTTTGGTCAGTTCGACCAGCTGATTTTGGGTGAAAAGCCCCTCTTTTCCTACCAAAGCCGCAGCCGCCGTCCGCCGCGGGACCCTGTCAACGCCCTGCTCTCCTTTGTCTACAGTCTGCTCTCGCACGACTGCGCCTCTGCACTGGAGAGCGTGGGGCTGGATTCCTACGTGGGCTTTCCTCCACCGGGATCGCCCCGGCAGAGCCTCTCTGGCCCTGGATCTGATGGAGGAGCTGCGCCCCTGTATGGCCGACCGGTTCGTTTTAACCCTGATAAACAACCGAATGGTGGGGCGGCAGGACTTTGACTTTCTGGAGAATGGGGCGGTCTTTTTGAGTGACTCCGGCCGCAGAGCCGTTCTGAAGCGCTGGCAGGAGCGGAAAAAGGAGTCTCTAACCCACCCCTATCTCCAGGAAAAGCTCTCTTGGGGACTGGTTCCCTATCTCCAGGCGCTGCTTCTGGCCCGCTGCCTCCGCGGCGATCTGGACGCCTATCCACCCTTTTTGTGGAAGTGAGGCCATTATGCTGGTTTTGATTACCTACGATGTCAATACAGCGGATGCCGCCGGGCGCAAACGCCTGCGGCAGATCGCCAGGCAGTGCGTCAACTACGGCCAGCGGGTTCAGAACTCCGTCTTTGAGTGCAAGCTGGAGCCAGCCCAGTACAAACTCCTTCAGGCCAAGCTGTGCGCAATCATGGATCCCGAACGGGACAGCCTCCGCTTTTATTCCCTGGGAAATCGCTATGAGCAGAAGATCGAGCACTTTGGCTGTAAGCAGACCTACCTTCCAGACGAACCTTTGATTTTGTAGCGTGCGAAGTCCAAGATGACACGCCTTCTCCGGCCGGTTCGCACCCAAAAAGCATAAAGGAAAGCTTAATGGAGCATAGGCGCGTTTGTTTTTGTATGCTCAGCCTTCTTCCCCTTTGTGCAAATAAGCAAATTGAGCCAAGCAAACTCCTGCTCTTTGGTAAAAGTTTGCTGTCGCACCGCCTCGCGGGGTGCGTGGATTGAAATAGAGATAAGAGGTGAATTAAAATATGACCATCATCCGTCGCACCCCTCGCGGGGTGCGTGGATTGAAATGTCCCGCAGCGCCTCGGGGGTCTTGGCATCGCGGTCGCACCTCGCGGGGTGCGTGGATTGAAATCAAATGATATGAAATCATCCGGCGTCCGCCTTGACCGTGCCATCAATCGTCGCACCCCTCGCGGGGTGCGTGGATTGAAAATATTGACCGAGGTAAAAATGAGGAAAACTATGCGCCGGGTCGCACCCCATGAGGGGTGCGTGGATTGAAATTGTAAGGCACCCCCCGTGCGTGGATATCATCTAACCAGGTTGCACTGCTGGATGCAGGGTCGCACCCCGCAAGGGGTGCGTGGATTGAAATGGAATTAGTGTTAACTCTATCGCCAACTTTTACATCACCGCAAACTGTCGCACCCTCGCGGGGTGCGTGGATTGAAAGTAGCAGGATATCCACTATCAGACTGCGGGTTATAGTCGCACCCCTCGCGGGGTGCGTGGATTGAAAAATCTCCGGCAACCTCTCCTTGACGCTGATCCACTCGCGGGGTCGCACTCCAGAAACTGTCGCGGGGTGCGTGGATTGAAATCATAGGCATCGTCGTTAAATGCTCGTTAAATGCTCTACAATTTGTAAGTCGCACCCCTCGCGGGGTGCGTGGATTGAAAATATCAACACTTTGTAAGTGCATCCTCAATCTTTGCGTCGCACCCCTCGCGGGGTGCGTGGATTGAAAATGTGTCCCTGGAAATGGATGAGGAGCAGTTAGCCGCCAGTCGCACCCCTCGCGGGGTGCGTGGATTGAAATTGCCTATTGTATCAATACAATCACACAAAGGTTGGGTCGCACCCCTCGCGGGGTGCGTGGATTGAAAATAGCAAAGGCAAGGCGGTGAAAATCACCGCCTCCGTCGCACCCCTCGCGGGGTGCGTGGATTAATTGGTTTTGTTAATCTTAAATATGCACCTACAGAATCGTCGCACCCCTCGCGGGGTGCGTGGATTGAAATTGGTCCAGTGGGAGTCAGGAAGCCGCTGGGGTCGCACCCCTCGCGGGGTGCGTGGATTGAAATAGTGAGAAATACGACATCACCAAGCATCCCCGGTATAAGTCGCACCCCTCACGGGGTGCGTGGGTTGAAATCAGCGGCTGGACCGCGGCCACATGGAGTATGTCTGTCGCACCCCTCGCGGGTGCGTGGATTGAACTGTCTTACAGGGGCGCCTGGTCAGTTTGCAGGAGACGCCGCATAGGGGCGCGGGTCGATTCAAATTTTCACCCCGCGCCCCTGCTGTTTGCGCTTCTTTTCGTTGACTGGTATAGTAGGGAATGATATAATAGGATGATTATGACAAAAACTATGGTGGGAAGATCATATTATGTGGATTTCAAGTGACTGGAAGGACTATGAGCTGCTGGACTGCGGCGGCGGCGAGCGTCTGGAGCGCTGGGGCAAGTATCTGTTGGTGCGGCCCGATCCTCAGGCCATCTGGCGTCCGGAGGGGCGGCATCCCGGATGGCGGAGGCACGACGCCCGGTACCAGCGCGCCTCCACCGGAGGGGGCCAGTGGGTCAGAAGGAACTGCCCCAGCGCTGGACATTGGGTTACAAGGGGCTGACCCTCAACATCAAGCCTATGAACTTCAAGCACACCGGCGTCTTTCCGGAGCAGGCGGCCAACTGGGATTTCGCCATGGAGCGCATCCGTTCCGCCGGGCGGCCCATCCGGGTGCTCAACCTCTTTTTGCCTACACCGGCGCGGCCTCGGTGGCCTGCGCGGCGGCGGGAGCCGCCGTGTGCCACGTGGACGCGGCCAAGGGCATGGTGAGCTGGGCGCGGGAGAACGCGGCCTCCTCCGGCCTGTCCGACGCGCCCATCCGCTGGATCGTGGACGACTGCGCCAAGTTCGTGGAGCGGGAGATCCGCCGGGGCCGCCGGTACGATGCAGTCATCATGGACCCCCCCTCCTACGGCCGGGGTCCCTCCGGCGAGATCTGGAAGCTGGAGGAGAACCTCTTCCCTTTTGTGGAACTGGTAGCCGGGGTGCTCTCGGACGAACCCCTGTTTTTCCTCATTAACTCCTATACTACGGGGCTAGCCCCCTCGGTACTGACCTACCTGCTGGAGACTCTGGTAGCCCGCCGGTACGGCGGCCGCACCGAGAGCCAGGAGCTGGGCCTGCCCGTCACCGCCACCGGCCTGGCCCTCCCCTGCGGGGCTTCGGGCCGCTGGACCGCCGAATAAGGAGTGATGTGCTATATGAACCATGCAATCATTCAAACAGAGGGGCTCCGCTTCGCCTATGCGGAGGAGGGGGCGGTCAACCCCTTTGTGCTGGACGGGGTAAGCCTGGACATCGAGGAGGGCTCCTTCGTGGCTGTGCTGGGGCACAACGGCTCCGGCAAGTCCACCCTGGCCAAGCACCTGAACGCCATCCTGCTGCCCTCCGGCGGCAAAGTCTACGTGGACGGCATCGACACCGCCGACGAGGATAAACTGCTGGACATCCGCCGCACCGTGGGCATGGTATTCCAGAACCCGGACAACCAGATCGTTGCCAACGTGGTGGAGGAGGACGTGGCCTTCGCCCCTGAGAATCTGGGGGTGCCCCCGGCGGAGATCCGCCGGAGGGTGGACGACGCCCTCAAGGCCGTGGGCATGTACGAGTACCGGGAGCACGCCCCCCACCTGCTCTCCGGCGGACAGAAACAGCGGGTGGCCATTGCCGGTGTCATCGCTATGGCGCCCCGCTGCATTGTGCTGGACGAGCCCACCGCCATGCTGGACCCCCGGGGCCGGGCGGAGGTCATGAAGACCATCCGTGAGCTCAACCGCTCCTCCGGCGTGACGGTAGTGCTCATCACCCACCATATGGACGAGGCCGCCCAGGCCGACCGGCTGGTGGTCATGGCCAAGGGCCGGGTGGTGGCCGACGGCCCCCGGAAGGTCTTTCAGCGGGTGGAGGAGTTGAAGGCCGTGGGCCTCACTGTCCCCGAGACGGTGGGAGCTGCTGTGGCAGCTCCGGCAGGCGGGGGTGGACGTTCCTCTGGACGCACTGAGCGACGAGGAATGTGCCCAGGCGCTCTTTGATCTGCTGCAAACACGGGCGTGACCTGCGGGCATGCACCAAATGATAAAGGAATGAAGCCAGTTTGGAACCGATCATTCAGACGGAGCGCCTGAGCCACATCTATTCCGCCGGCACCCCCTTTGAACACGGGGCCCTGGTGGACGTGGACTTTACCGCCTACCGCGGGGAGTACCTGGGCATCATCGGCCACACCGGCTCGGGCAAATCCACCCTCATCCAGCACCTCAACGGGCTGCTCAAACCTACCTCCGGCCGCGTCCTCTTCGAGGGCCGGGATATCTGGGAGAGCAAGGAGCGCACCCGCCAAACCCGCTTCCAGGTGGGACTGGTGTTTCAGTACCCGGAGTACCAGCTCTTTGAGGAGACCATCTATAAGGATATCGCCTTCGGCCCTAAAAACATGGGGCTGGACGAGAGGGAGGTCGACCGCCGGGTGCGCGAGGCCGCCCAGTTTGTTGGGTTGCGGGAGGACATGCTGGAAAAATCCCCCTTCGAGCTGTCCGGCGGACAAAAGCGCCGGGTCGCCATCGCCGGCGTTATTGCCATGGAGCCCTCCGTGCTCATACTGGACGAGCCCACCGCCGGCCTGGACCCAGTTGGCGTGGCGTCCATCCTGGGCAACATCCACGACTATCACACGGCCAAAAACGCCACTATCATCATCGTTTCCCACTCCATGGAGGAAGTGGCCCGGACGGTGGACCGGCTGGTGGTGATCAACGACGGCCGGATTCCCTTCTCCGGCGCGCCCCGGGAGGTCTTTGCCCACGGGGACGAGCTGGAGGCCATGGGGCTTGGGCGTGCCCGCCATGACCCGGGTGTTCCACCGCCTGCGGGCCATGGGCGTGGACATCGACCCGTCGGTCTACACCACGGAGCAGGCCAGAGACGCCGTCCTGGCCAAGCTGGCCCGTGCCGGTCAGCAGAAGCAGTCTGCTTCCGGCGAAAGGGGGGCGGTGTAAGTGGCATTGAAGGACATTACCCTGGGCCAGTACTTCCCAGGCAACACCCTGCTTCACCGGCTGGACCCCCGCACCAAGCTGCTCTTTACCGTGGCCTATATCGTGGCTCTGTTTCTGGCCAAGCATGTGGTGGGCTATGCGGTTCTCTTCGTCCTGCTGGCGGTGCTGATCGCCGTGTCCAAGGTGGGCATCAAGAGCATCCTACGGGGGATGAAGCCTATTTTGATCATCGTCATTATCACCGGCCTGCTCAACCTGTTCTACACCCGGGGCGAGGGAGCGCCGCTGGTCTCCTTCTGGATCTTTACCATCTATCCGGAGGGCATCTGGGCGGCGGTGTTTATGGTGCTACGCATCGCCATGCTCATCACCTGCACCTTCCTGCTGACCTATACCACCTCCCCCATCCTGCTCACCGACGGCCTGGAAAAACTGATGGGACCGCTGAAAACCCTCCATGTGCCGGTGCATGAGCTGTCCATGATGATGTCCATCGCCTTGCGCTTCATCCCTACCCTCATCGAGGAGACGGATAAGATCATGTCCGCTCAGAAGGCCCGCGGCGCCGACTTCGATACCGGCAACCTGCTCCAGAAGGCCAAAGCCCTGGTGCCCCTGCTGGTACCCCTGTTCATTTCTGCCTTCCGCCGGGCCGACGAACTTGCCATTGCTATGGAGTGCCGCTGCTACCACGGCGGAGAGGGCCGCACCCGCCTGCGCCAGCTCAAGCTAAAGGGCATCGACATCGCCGCTCTGGTCTTCGCGGTGCTTCTGTGTGTCGGCATCGGCGTGCTGCGGCACTTTGGACTTTAAGAAAAAATAATGGGATTTTAAAGCTTTATGAGAAATATTGCGCTACGCTTGATGTATGTGGGGACGGCCTATCACGGCTGGCAGGTTCAAAAGAACGCCGTCACCGTGGCGGAGACGCTGGAACACTCCCTGGCCTCGGTGGTGGGCCACCCGGTCAAATGTACCGGCGCGGGCCGCACCGACGCCGGCGTGCACGCGGAGACCTATATCGCCAATTTCCGCACCTCCTCCCGTATCCCCTGCGACCGGATTCCCCTGGCGGTGAACACCCGGCTGCCCGATGACATCGTGGTGATAAAGGCTACCGAGGTGCCCGACGGCTTCAACGCCATCGGCTCCTGCCTGAAAAAGGAGTACACTTACCGCATCTACAATTCCCACATACGGAACGCATTTTACGTCAACCGCGCCTGGTTCTATCCCAAACACCTGGACGAGACTGTGATGCAGCGTGCGGCCTCCCACTTTGTGGGTACCCACGACTTCGCGGCTGTTCGGAGCGTCGGCACCGAAACCCGCACCACCGTGCGCACGGTTCACTACTTTAATATCTCCCGCAGCGGAGAACGATCGAATGCCGGGTGTGCGCCGACGGCTTTCTCTACAACATGGTGCGTGCCATGGTGGGCACTTGTGTCTACGCCGCCGACGGCAAATTCTCCCCCGATGACGTGCCCGCCATTCTGGAAGGCCGCAACCGCACCGCCGCCGGGCCTACTGTACCCGCCGGGGGGCTCTATATGACCAAACTGTGGTATCAGGAGGACGTCCTATAGCTCACTCTCCTGCCCTTATGTGAACTCTGGAGGTATTTCTATGCCTGCTGCACTGTGGTTCGCCATCGGCGCCGCCATCCTCTGCGCCATAACGTCAGTCTATTTGGGAACGAAAAAATAATTCTATTGCAGGGCCTGCACAAGCGCCCCTTTTATCTGTGCCGCTTATGCCTCTGCCGCATGAAATCCATGAAGGAGCATAGAATGGAAGAAATCAACGGCAGCCGTCCCAACGCCGCCCCCAAACCCAAAAAGCGCCCCAACCGTTTTGTCCGGTTCCTGGCCTTTCTGGTGACACTGGCCCTGATGGTGGGCGCGGTCGCCCTGGTGGCCAACTATGACAAGCTGAATTTTGACTTCATCAAGCGCTGGTTCTCCTACCGCACCTTGGCGCGCAACGACAGCGGACAGGCGGAGTCCTTTCATTTTGTTGGGGACTCCTCCAACGCCTTTGCCGTCGTGGACGGAGATCTTCTGGTCTGCTCCCCCAACACCATCCGGCTATATTCGGGCAGCGGTCAGGCCTTTGTGGATCAGGCCGTTTCCATGACAAATCCTGTGGTCAGCACCGCAGGCGGCACCGCTCTGGTCTATGATGCCGGCGGCCGGGGCTCTTTGTCTACTCCGGTCGGGAGGAGGTCTTTTCCCTCACCCAAGAGGACGGCCAGGCCCTCCTGTCCGCCGATGTGAACCAGAACGGCTGGCTGGCCGTCACCAGCCAGGAGAGCGGGCACAAGGGCTCAGTGACGGTCTACGACAACAGCTACAGTCCTCTGGTGCGCTTCAGCCTGTCCAACCGTTTTGTGATGGACGCCGCCGTTGCCCCGGACAACAAATCGGTGGCTCTGCTCACCATCGGCCTTACGGACGGTAATTTTGAGAGCCGGGTGGACCTCTATCGCCTGGACCGCACGGAGGAGGAAACGGAGCCGGACTGGACCTGCCCGGTGGGCAACAACGCGATTCTGGATCTGCGCTGGACCAGCATCGGCATTTGGGCCCTGGGTGAGTCCGGGCTCTATATTGTCTCGGGGACGGCGCGCTCTCCGGCTCCTACGACTACGGGGGGCGCTACCTAAAGGCCTTTTCCCTGGACGGGGACGGCACCGCCTCCCTCCTGCTGGGGAAATACCGGGCGGGCAGTACGGCGGAGCTGCTCACCATAAACGCTTCAGGTGAGCTGGCCGCTGCCCTCCCCGTAGAGGAGCAGGTACTCTCTCTCTCCGCCGCCGGGCGGTATGTCGGCGTACTCACCGCCGACCGGCTGGATATCTACAGCCAGGATCTGGAGCTCTATCAGCGCTCCGACGGCAGCGCCATGCTCATTGACAGCACTACCGCCCGCCTCTATGTCCCTCAATAAATTCGGAGGAAAACCCTATGGCTTATCTGATTGCTGACGGCCTGATTCTGGCCGTGCTGCTGCTCTTCGCCCTGGTGGGCGCCCACCGGGGTTCATCCTGTCCCTGTGCGGTCTGCTGGCTGTGCTGGTGGCTTTTGTGGGCGCCAGCTTCGCCGCCCGCACCCTCTCCCCCATGGTGGCGGATGCCTTAGAGCCCAAATTCGCCTCGGCCATCGAGGAACAGCTCAACGCCTCCATCCAGCAGCAAGTGGCGGAGGAGGGCTCCGCTGCCCTGTCCCCCGACGACGTGCCTCTGGACGGGGTACTGAACGCTCTGCGGGAGATGGGCTTTTATGAAACCCTGATCAACACCGTGGACAAGGCCGTGGAGAACGGAATGACCTCCGTGGCCGCGAGTGCGGCCGCCGCAGTTGCGGCTGCCATCGCCCAGTCCGCCGCCTACCTGATCCTCTTTCTGCTGGGTTTCGCCCTCATTCTCATCGCCTGGAAGCTGATCAGCCATGCCCTGGATCTGGTGGCGCGGCTGCCCGGTCTCCACTTCCTGAACAAAACCTGCGGCGCCCTGTTTGGCCTGGTACAGGCCTGTGTCCCTTCTGTTTGTGGCGGCCTGGCTGCTGCAATTCTTCGGGCACGTACTGCCTGAGTCCCTGGTAAACCAAACCCACCTGCTGAAATTCTTCATGACTACCAATCCCCTCTCCCTGCTCAGCGGCCTGTAATCCCGCCCTAAACCAAAGAAAATCAGGTGAAGCTCCTATGTCCATCCCAAACCTTCTCTCCCTCCTCCGGCTAGTACTGGTGCCGGTCTTTGCCGTCGTCTTCTTTCAGCCCGCTCCAGACGCTCATCGCTGGGCGGTGCTGATCTATTTAACCGCCTTCCTCACCGATGTAGCTGACGGCTGGATCGCCCGGCACTTCAACCAGATCACCAAGCTGGGGCGGATTCTGGACCCTCTGGCGGACAAGCTGATGACCTTTACGGTCATTATCTGCATCACCGCCGACGGCATCATCCCTCTGTGGGCGGTCGTCGTCTTTTTCCTAAAAGAGCTGACCATGGCCATCGGCGGCTATCTCATGTACCAGAAACTGGGTGATGTGATCTCCTCCAACTGGCTGGGCAAGACCTCCACCGGCGTCTTTTTGTGGTCTGCGCCGCGCTGGTGCTCTTCCCTGCCATCCCACGCCCCTGGGCCACCGGACTGATCTCCTTCGCCCTGGCCCTCACTCTGGCCGCCCTGTGCAGTTATATCTTCCAGTACCGGAAGGCTTTAAAGAAAAGAAAACAGGCGTGATTCATACGCAGTTCATAATTTCGAATTAGAATCATTTCTCTGAGGGGACTATTCTCCCCTCCAAAGGAGCTGAATACAAATGCAACCCACACTTTGTTCCAGATGCCATAAAAATGTGGCCGTGATCTTTATCCAGAAGATGGAGGGCGGGACCACCAAAAGCGAGGGCCTCTGCCTCAAGTGCGCGAAGGAAATGGGCATCAAGCCCGTGGAAGATATGATGCAGAAGATGGGCATCAGTGACGAGGATCTGGAGGGCCTGACCAATGAGATGATGTCCGCCTTCGGCGGCGCCGAGGGCATGGAGGGCCTGATGTCCGCGGAGGAGGCCGACGAAGACGAGGAGGACGAGGGCAAAACCGCCACCTTCCCCTTCCTCAACAAGCTCTTTGGCTCGGCTCAAAGCCCCCAGGCCCAGCCCCCTGAGCGGGAGCAGCCCCGCGCCGAGCGCGGAGACAAGGACAAGAAGGGCGAAAAGCAGCCCAAGCGCAAGTTTTTGGAGAATTACTGCATCTCCCTGACTCAGAAGGCCGCTGACGGCAAGCTGGACCGCATCATCGGCCGGGACGAGGAGATCCAGCGCACCATCCAGATCCTCAACCGCCGCCAGAAGAACAACCCCTGTCTGATCGGTGAGCCCGGCGTGGGCAAGACCGCCATTGCGGAGGGGCTGGCCCAGAAGATCTACCAGCGGGACGTACCCTACAAGCTGCTGGACAAGGAGGTCTACCTGCTGGATCTCACCGCCCTGGTGGCGGGCACCCAGTTCCGCGGCCAATTTGAGAGCCGCATGAAGGGCCTCATCGAGGAGATCAAGAAGCTGGGCAACATCATCCTGGTCATCGACGAGGTGCACAACATCGTGGGCGCCGGCGACGCCGAGGGCTCCATGAACGCCGCCAACATTCTCAAGCCCGCCCTGAGCCGGGGCGAGATTCAGGTCATTGGCGCCACCACTCTCACCGAGTACCGCAAGTACATTGAGAAGGACTCCGCCCTGGAGCGGCGTTTCCAGCCTGTCATGGTGGAGGAGCCCTCCATCGACGACTCCATCAGGATCATTCAGGGTATCGCCCCTTACTACGAGAAGTACCACTTTGTCTCCATTTCCCCCGAGATGTGCCGCCTGGCCGTGACCATGAGCGAGCGGTACATCACCGACCGTTTCCTGCCCGACAAGGCCATCGACCTCATTGACGAGGCCTGCTCCGACGTCAACCTCCACAACAAGACCTTGGCCCGGGAGGTGGAGGTGAAAAAGGAGCTGGAGGCCCTGGAAAAAGAGCGTGAAAACCTGATGGTGGAGGCCAACGACCGGGACTACAAGCGGCAGACCACCCTCAAGAACAATGAGCAGCGGCAGACCGAGATCCGCCGGGAGCTGAACAAGCTGACCGCCGAGCACGACTCCCTCATGGGCAACCCCGCCACCACCGAAGCCCTGGCGGCCAACGAGCAGCGGCAGTCCAACTTCCGCAGGGAGCTGGAAAACCTGGCCGGAGAGCGGGAGAAGCTCCTCTCCGACGAGGGCAGCAGCCGTGACTATGAGCGGCTGGCCTCCATCAAGAGCCGGGAGATCCAGCTTCAGGACGAGCTGAACAAGCTGGAGGCCCAGAGCGCCCCCTCTGACGGTAGAGCATCTGGCCCGTGTGATCGAGCTTTGGACCAAGATCCCCGCCAGCCAGATCCAGGAGGCCGAGTATGAGCGCCTGGCCAAGCTGGAAGACCGGCTGAAGGAGCACCTCATCGGTCAGGACGAGGCGGTTCACGCCGTGGCCGCCGCTGTCCGCCGTGGCCGGGTGGGCATCGCCTCCAAGCGCAAGCCCGTGTCCTTCATCTTTGTGGGCTCCACCGGCGTGGGCAAGACCGAGCTGGTCAAGCGGCTGGCCATGGACATGTTCCACTCCCCCGAATCCCTTATCCGACTGGACATGAGCGAGTTCATGGAGAAGTTCGCCGTCAGCCGCATCATCGGCTCTCCCCCAGGCTATGTGGGCTACGACGAGGCGGGCCAGCTCACCGAAAAGGTGCGCCGCAAGCCCTACTGCGTCATTCTGTTTGACGAGATTGAGAAGGCCCACCCCGACGTGCTCAACATTCTGCTTCAGATTCTGGATGACGGCCACATCACCGATGCCCAGGGCCGAAACGTGAACTTCGAAAAACACGGTTATTGTCATGACCTCCAACGCAGGCAGCGACGCACGCACTTCCGCCGGCTCCGTGGGCTTCGGCCGCACCGCCGACCAGCAGGGCAGGGAGCGGGCCATGAAGGCCCTGGAATCCTTCCTGCGGCCCGAGTTCATCAACCGCGTGGACGAGATCGTCTACTTCAACAAGCTCACCGAGGACAACTTCAAGGCCATTGCCGCCATTATGCTCCGTGAGCTCCAGGACGCGCTGAAGGAGAAGGGCATCACCTTCACCTGGGACGACGCGCTGCTGGACTACCTGGTGAAGAAGTCCTACTCCATGACCTACGGCGCCCGCAATCTGCGCCGCCAGATTCAGAAGGATCTGGAGGACGACATCGCCACCAAGCTCATCGACAGCTACCTCCATCCCATCCAGAGCATCCATGCCTCCGCCGACGGAGAGCACCCGGTGCTCACCGCCGAATAAATCCAAAAAAAGCGCGCCGCAGCCGGGGCGCTTTTTTGATTATGCGTTGACCTTGGTGATAGAGGCCAGCAGCAGGCGGGTGCCGTGCTGGAGAAACTCCTCCCGGGACAGACCGATGGTCTTCTGAATATATCCCTCCCGGATATCGGCGGTATGCACCATGCCGGACAGGGCGGACCAGAACAGCAGAACCGTCTCCATAGGGGGAAGCTGAGAGCGCACCGCGCCCTCCGCCGCACCGCGTACCAGGAAGGCCGCCAGCTCCTCGTCGATCTCACCGCTCACGCGCAGGATATCCGCAACTCCCTTCTGAGTCTCGTCCGCCTCCTGCACCAGAGGCATCGTGCCCGTAGCGGCATCATAAGCGGTGGGATTTTCATCGTAGAACCGGACGATGGAGCGGCATACCGCGTCGTAGGCCTGATACCAGTCGCTGTGGCTCTCAATGGCCTCGTGAATCTTCTTTTTCAACAGAACCATACCGCTGAGGAGAATGGCATTGATGATCTCCTCCTTGCTCTGAAAGTACACATAGAGGGTGGCCTTGCTGTACTCCGCCTCCCGCGCGATGTCATCCATCGTCGTCTTTTCGGTACCCTTCTCGGCAAATAGCCGCTCGGCGGCCGCTAGAATAGAGCCCCGGTGAAACTCCGTCAGCGCCTGCTTCTTACTCATCACGTCATTCCAGCCTTTCCAATTCAACAATCAAACTTCTGGTTTAGGAAATGATATCATGATTTTCGTTTTATTGCAAGCAGATTTTCAAATTTTCAGTTAGAAGAAAGAAAAAATCACCGAGATAATTATATCGAACTATGCCGAAAATGCAACCCTTAATTTTTGCCTCTCCTCTGTAAAATTCTCTTGCCAAACCGGGAAAGATATGCTATACTTTTTTAGTCGACTGAATTGCAGGGTTAGTACATCGGTAGTGCATCGGCTTCCCAAGCCGAGAAGGCGGGTTCGACTCCCGTACCCTGCTCCACATCGGAGCAAGCTTTGTATCGCTTGCTCCGATTTTTTTATAAGTCAGAGCAAGCTCACACCGCTGTGCGGCGGTTTCATTAAGGGGAAATATCAATTTTAACCGCCCCTTCCAAAAAAGAAGGACATCTGTAAGATGTCCTTCTTTTTGCGTCTCGGCCGCACGAAGCGTCCACCGGTCTTTTGCCCAAACGAAGCAGCCTCCGCCCTCCCTTGCAGTAACTTTTTCCTCAGAAAAAAGGAGCAGGCCGGGTGTCTGCTTCCAACACCCGGCCGCCCTCATAGGAAAGAAGAGGATACAATGAAAAGACTCTGTCTCTTGCAAGGAGTAGAATACCCGTTTCATGTTACAAAAGCATGCAAAAATCGTTACGGGAGTATTAAATCTTGACGGAGCCTCCCCAAAAGCGTATCATAGCTGCATAAGGACAATGGAGGAATTTGGTATGGCAAAAAAAAAGTTCTGCCGACTGTGCTGGCGCTCATTCTGCTCCTCTCCGCATGCGGGAGCAGGCTTCCCTCCCCACCGGCACCCCGGCACACCAGGAGTCAGCCCCCTTAAGCGGCCTGCCTATGGGCAAAGAATGGGTCAACCGCCGCCCGGTGGCCATCATGCTCAATAATCTGAAAGAGGCCCTTCCCCAGCTTGGTCAGTCCCAAGCTGACGTGATCTACGAAGTACCGGCCGAGGGCGGCATCACCCGCATGCTGGCCGTCTACCAGTCCTTGGACGGTGTTGGGAAAATCGGCTCCATCCGCTCCGCCCGCCCCTACTATCTGGAGCTGGCCCTGGGACACGATGCCATCTACATTCACGCCGGCGGCAGCGAGGATGCCTACGCCAAAATCCGCCAATGGGGCGTCACCGCCCTCGACGGAGTCAATGGCCCCTACATGAGCAACAGCGAGAACGGAAATCTGATGTGGCGGGACCCGGAGCGGCGTAAAAGCTACAGTCTGGAGCACACCGTCGTCACCACCGGGACCTCCATCATCGAGCGTCTGCCCACCTACGGCCTCCGTCTGGAGCACGAGGACGGCTACCGTTGTCAGATGAACTTGTATTTACCTACGATCCCGACAGCCGGCTCTACCGGGTGGAGGAGTATGGAGAGCCCTATGTAGACGGCGACAGCGGTGAACAAGTGGCCGTCACCAATGTGATAGTCCTCAAGACCGCCTGCCGTTATACCGGCGACAGTCTGGGCCACATCACTGTGGACCTGTCCAGCGGCGGGACGGGCTACTTCGCCTGCGGCGGCAAGGTCATTGACCTCACGTGGAGCAAGGACTTCCCCGACGGCCAGCTCCAATACTATGACCTGAGCGGCTCCCCCATCTCCTTCGGTGTGGGGCGCACCTATGTTGTCATCGTCCCCCTGGATTGCGCGGTCTCCTTTGAATAAAGTCAGAGGGCCCGCTGAGGCGGTCAACAAGCCCTCCTGCTAAAGCGTTCGGAGGGAAGGATAGTATGAAAGGGAACCGCCAGGGTTCCCTTTCATGTTTGATCAAACGACTTTTGAAACGCTTTCAGAGTTTCAAAAGTCCAGCAGCCCGTCGGAAAGGACTTTCCGACAGGCTGCGCGGGCCCTCTGGAACATTCCAGAGGGCCCGCTTTTGTTCAGCCGCAGCAGCCCTTCAGCTCCCGGCAGGTTTCCGGATGGGCGCGGGGCTGTTGGGCGGGAAGAACTCGTTGACCGGGAACTTCACGTGGCGGAAGATCTCGCAGGGATCGTCCTCGCAGCCGCCGCAGGTGCACTCCTTCTCCGGCATACAGTAGTCATATACCGGCATCAGGAGCTGGGAGTCCCGCTCCAGACGGATGATCGAGAACTGGCCCAGGGTAACATAGATCCGCTTTCCGTCATTGCCGAAGCACAGGTCGCAGCCGAAGCAGGCGCAAATGCACGGCGGGATTTCGGTCAGTTCACAGTCGCAGGGGCGGCACTCGCAGACGTCCACCAGCTTCATATTGAGCACGATGGGGTCTACCGCCTCCACCACGGCGGTGGGCAGGTTGGTTTTGCCGATGTTCTGCTCATCCATCCCCTCAAACGCCACCTCGGAGGAGAACACCTTGGCGGTGCCCTCGCTGCCGAAGAGAATCACCCGCTTGTCAAAGACACACAGGCCGCAGACCTCCACGGGCCGGGCCGCGCCGATGAACGCGTCCGCAGTCACGCGGTAGTAGTAGCGGACATCCACAGTGTAGAAGCCTCGGTTAAAGCCGATGGGTTCCACATCAATGTACACGTATAGCAGCTCCGCCTTGCCCGCCTTGATGCTGATGGCGCGGTCGATTACCGCCTGGCAGTTCTGGGTGGGGTAAAAGCGCAAATCCTCGATACAATCCTTGTCTTTGCAAGAATCATAGATCTTCTTCGTGTGTATGCACACGGCCTCGCGGATACAGGCAGTATCCTGCACCGGACCGGGCATGACCTTCTCAGGCATTGCAATACCTCCTAGCAGAGTATTCAAAAGGCCCTTCCTTCCCCCGCTCTATTCTATGAACCACCGCCCATTTGGTGCGGAGGCGGAGCGGCGGGCCGGAATGAAAAAAGGGACCCAGGCCATTCTATGGCCCGGGTCCCAAAGCCGTGACACTCAGCGCGGCAACACTGTCTTCTTCGTTCTTCTGTGGACAGACAGCAGATCCCCTGCAATCAGCGCTCCGCAGGCGGACAGCAGTACCGCCCCGATCAGGAGGGCGCAGTTGAGGAAAAAGCGCTCCGGCATGATCAGAATGATTTCATCCGTGGCAGGATTAAACAGCCAGTTGTCTTTGCCGGGAAAAAAGACCGCATGAAAGACGGTAAAGGCCCGGCTGAAGTCCAGCGCCGCCAGAGCGCCCACCGCCAGTACCAGACCGGCGGCCAGCACCCCCGCCCAAAACCCCGGTCCTCGGCCCACTGGGCGGTAAAACTCCAGCCGGTGCAGCCGCCTCAGGAGGAGGAGCAACGCCGCAGACACAGCCGTGACGCCCAAAACTAAAAAGTCCGCCCGAAAGAGCACCCGGACATCTGCAAAGTGGCTCCGCCCCGACTCCGACCAGGACAGCTCCCCGGTCCCAAAGGGCGTTCCGAGAACGCAGAAGTCCAGCACCTCGTCGTAGGCCTCCCGTATGACCTCCTCCGGCCATCCGGTACGCTCAGGCAGGCGGAGGGCATCGATCTGTATATAGTAAAAGGGCCGGAACAGGATCGGCACCGCAATGGATGCGCTGAGCACCAGCAGGGCCAGAATGACCGTCAAAGCCGCTGTGGCCAGTTTGGAGGAACGCATTTACAGTCACTTCTTTCTCACAGAAAGGGTTATCAGCACCTGAGAGGGCAGGTAAAGAGCCACATGCCCACCTGGGCAAAGGAAAAGAGCGGTCCGGTATCGACCACCGGCAGGAAGGCCGCCAGATTGTGCAGGCCCACGCAGAGGTCACAGCCCACAAAGAGCAGCAGCCCCAGCCCGAAGCACCGCCCCCTGTCGCCCCAGACGCAGGGCGGACACCGTGTTGCAGGCCAGCTCCGCGAAATAACAAAGGGTCACAGCCGTCAGCGGCTCCAGCGCCCTCAGGAGCGCCGCAACCGCCAGGGCCGCAACCGTCAGCCCCACGCGCAGCGGCCACAGCAGGCCAGCGCCCCAGCGGTGCAGGCGCAGCAGGTAAATCGCCTGTACCACACAGAAGCAGGCCACCCCCGCCAGGTAGAAGGAATCAAGGATCAGGAGAAACCAATCCGCTGCCAGCGTAAAGGCCAGCGCGGCGCACACTAGGCGCCCGTCCTCCGTTCCGGCCCGGTCCAAGGCCGCCAAGAAGCACAGAGCCACCGCCCCGTATTTCAGCAGGAGGGCCCAGCCGCTCCCCGGCCGGAGCAGATCCAGCGCCAGAAATCCGAGATAAAGCGCCGCCTCCGCCCCGAGGAAGCATCCGGTCTTTATGCGCCCCGCCAAATCCCGTCCCCCTCCCATATGAAAAGCATTATACAACGGCGGGCCGCGCTTGACAAGAAGCACGGCCCGCCGTCCGGTGTATTTACCGCTTGAACCACTCCAGAAGCGCGGCCTCCCAACGGTCTCCATATTTCAGGCAGACGGCGAAGACGGCCACTCCGGCGGCTCCCAGCAGAAGCATCGCCCACACGGGAATTGTGAGCACCGAGCCGCCCAACGCACAGGCCACCAGAAGGCCCCAGGGCCGTGTGAGCAGTACGATCAGGAAAAAGCGGTGCAGCGGGATGTCGGTCAGCCCCGCCAGAATGCAGATCAGGTCGTCCGGGAAAAAGGGAAAGAGAAAGACAAGAATCAAAAAAAGATATCCCGCTTCCTGCGTATAACCTCCAGGTACTTGTCCGCCACCCGTTGGTTGACCAGCCGCTCCACAAACCGCTGCCCCAGTACACGGGCCAGCCAGAACACAAGGACGGAACCGCCCGCCACTGCCAACCAGGTCATCAGGAATGAGGGCCACATTCCAAAGAGCACCGCCCCAGCCAGCGCCGTCACGTTGCTGGGAATGGGTGCGATCACCACCGAGAGCAGTTGAATCAGGAAAAGAACAGGTGGGAATAGGGCGCAAAGCGTTCTATATAATTTCGCATCTCCTCCAACGAGCCAACGGAGGAAAAAAAGCCCGTCTGCCAAAGCAGGAACGCCCCGCCGCCCAACAGGAACACAGCCAGGAGCAGGGTCAGCAGCCATTTATGTCGTTTCATGTCGGTCTGTCGCCTCACCAATCGAATTGTCTATAGGCTACCACGTTTTGGCTCCCTATGCCAGAGGGAATTCCTTAAGATTTCTTTATAAAAACAAAAAACCCACACCAATAGGTGTGGTTTCTGCCTCAGGACCCTTTACCGCTCGCTGTAAATCACCTGGTCGTCGCTGCCAAAGATGAGGTCATCCACGTCGGAAGCGCCGATGCTGTTGTACCATACCATACTGTACCAGCCTCCTTTCTTTGATTGATAATTTTAGTATATACGCTCTTGGGGAAAATGCAAGCCGTCAATTATAAACTTTACACAAAATTCACATATTAATTTTGGCTGATCCGTCACTCTCCTCCGCCAAATGGCCGACGCGATAGAGTATGGAGTTTTTCGCCGGCGGGTACGGCCCCCAATATCAGCGCCAAAGATTTGCGGGAATAAAAAATCCCGAAGTCTTTACCGGTAAAGACTTCGGGATTTGGCGCAGAAGGAGGGATTTGAACCCACCCAAAAAATCTATATATCCATTGCAGCTCTAGTCTATACTGTTTTCCGTGTGCAAATCCGTGTGCAATTTTAGTTTCTCCTCCAAAAATGCGTTTATGATTTGGTCTGTTTCCTGGGCTCCGTCGGGGAACACATAACCATAAATCTGCTTAAAGGTGTAATCGCTAGTCCATCCATTCCGGGCCATGGCGTACTGATCTACGACATTGAGCAGTATCATAATAGCTGCATTTGCGTGTCGGAGCCCGTGCACGGTGGTGTCCGTTATTCCAGCCCGCTTGCAGATGGCATGGACATGCTTTCGCACAGTGTCCGGGTGCCACTGGAATACTCTCCCCTGCTGCCCATGGTACATGCCCCGCAGCTTCTCCATGATATAATCCGGGCATCCGACAAGCCGCTGCGAACCTTCGTTCTTTGGGTATTCTTTTATAACCCATTTGTTATCTTTGTCCGGCACCATAGCCCGCCGGACCTCCACCTTGCCACCGTCGAAGTCAACGCAATCCCAATACAGGCCGCATATCTCCGATCGTCTCATGCCAAGCCATACGGCCATAACAATAGGCAATTCGCACGGATCACCCACCGCACAGTCGATAAGTTTCACGACTTCCTCCACAGTAAGATATTGCTTTTGCCTCTTCACCCGCTGGGGCAGCTTTACGCCGGACACGTCCACCCCATAGTCTTTCAGCACCGCAGTCAGGGCCCATAAGCGTTCTTTATGGTCTTCGCGGATACTTTCTTTGCCTCGTCGGAAACAGCGCGTTGCACGTCCAGGCGCGTGATTGTATGTACGTCTCTGCGCAGAGGCCAGGAAACCCTGTGCTTCCGCATCGTCTCATAGCCTCGTATCGTTGTAGGCGACAGCGCTCCTTCTCCAGCCTGGATATAGCGTGATATCGCCTCGTCAACCGTCACCTTTTGTTCTTTGTCCTTGCTCACCAGCATCCCCGTTTTGATTGCCAGCGCTTTCGCATGTGCAACCTCTGGGTCGTCGTCCACGACGGAGATCCGGCGCCCGTCCACCATCACCTGACAGCGCCAGGAATGCGACGGCAGCTCGACGGGTTTCGGGCCGGACAGCTTCGCGGCCTTCACTCGCCTTTTGGCCCATAGCTTTTCCTGTTCAGTCATTGCAAAAATCCCTCCTGTCTGCTATAATGAGGGGAGCAGAGCGCCCACAGGCATCTGCCCTTCTATGGCCGCCCCCGGTATTGCGAGTACCGGGGGCGGTTTCTCTTGCTTTCTGTCGATTGCTGTGCTATTCTGTCTACAGGCGCTGCACAACGGCAGGCGGTTAGCCACACCTCCCGAAAGGGGGTGAGGCCCATGCGGATCACACTACATATCGGACGGTTCACCGTTACGATTATTGTGAAAAGCAGAAACCGCCACTCGGCCAAGTGACGGTTTCTAGAGCTTTGCTTTATTAACCTCATACCGGGCTAACCGCTTGTTGCAGCGCCTTTCTATGTCTATTATAAACCGTCCTGTATTTGATTGTCAAGGCCGTCTCTCCTCGTGGGCAGTTCTTTATGTTTGGCAATCCCAACGGCTAAAACAGTGGATTCTTGTAGCCTGTCCATCTCCTTCATGGGTCAATCCCCCAAATCAGCGTCTGCACCTCCGCATAGATCTGCGAATACCCGTAATCCATGGAAGATGATACAGTTCTGGCCTTTGAAAGCCCGCTGCTGTAATAATCAGATGTCATAGAGCCTGTTCCGAGATAGCTATTGGCAATCTGTAGGTCTGCCAGCGCGTCCCGAACATCTTTGATCCCGAGCCGCATAACTTCCTCCATCCTGTCTCCTGTTCGGATGCCGGCTTCAATAACATCAACGTAATCATTCGTAGCATCGATCGAATCTGCGTTGGTCTTCTTCATGCTGTTTATAGAGTTTATATCAAGCCATCCGCTTGACGCAAGCGCCTCAGACCCCATTATTAACTGCGCCAGTTCTTTTTGTAGACTTTGCTGCGTCAGAGATGCTCTTCAGCCTGTCAAGCTGATATATATATGCGTCCATGACCACGGGGTCTATTCCAGCCTCAGTTCCGCCAGATAGCAAAGCGGTATTCGTCGCTCCATCCCAATCGACGTCCAACCCCAGCGCCTCTCCCACGGCCCGCACCGGCAGATAGGTGGTTCCATTGATCGCGAACGGCTCCACCGTGTTCCCGTTGGCATCCTTCGGCGTGATGGTCTGCCCGTTGAGCGATATCTTGATATTGTTATAGTCCAATGCCGCCTGAGTCCTGCCCACAACTGCCCCGGCGGTTCCAATCGTCCCGGCGATTACCCCAGCCACCAGCAGTCCCGCGACAAAACCTTTGTATTCTCTCTTCATTCTATCTGCTCCTCTTTCATGAATATACGATTAATTGTCCCATAGTCATCTCTTTCTTCTGTAAATCACTGTAAAAATGCAGTTCCAAAATTGTATAATTTTCCGTCTTGCAAAAATCGAACAACCGTTCTATAATGAGCTCAACGCATCACCGTTCAGGGGTGGATTACATGACTGCTTGGGAAACACTAATTCACTGCAATATCACAAAGCTGCCTATTGACCTTGACCAGATCTGCAAATCTCTTGGTATCCTCCTATGCTCTTACACGCAAGGGTATCAGATTTTGAAGGAAAGCAACCTAGGCAATGAGACCTTTGGTGCGGACGGCTTTCTGATCCGCGGTAAACGCGGCGCTGTTATCCTGTATAATCCACATCTTAGCCCAGGCCGCCGCCGCTATACCGTCGCTCATGAAATCGGTCACTACTGCTTAAACCACGGCACTGGTATCATCCACCGTGATGCCAAGGAACAGAAACCCCGTCCTCAAATAGAAATCGAGGCCGACCGCTTTTGCCGCGCAGCTTCTCTCCCCCGCCTGTGTTCTGCGGGCTGCATGTAGGTGGTCCTTTCGCCATCCGTCAGCTCTGCCATATCAGTCAGCAGGCCGCCGAAATTGCCTTCCAGCGGTTAAAACGTCTGCATGACCTGGATGCCCAGTGGATGGAGGAGCGCAGTTGTTCTTACTTCTTTCAGTCTGGAACTGAATGGTGCCTTTATCGGCAGTTTGAGTCGTATATCCTAGCTACCACTCGTCATCTTCCCGCTCAGAACCCGTGTTCTGCAAGTTGAACATTCCTTCAATCAATTTCCACTGTTCATCGGTGAGCACACGGCGCGTTGTACGCCCGCCCCTGTGAATAATCACTGCGTCCCCCTGCCCGTCGGCCTCCTGGCCGGGCTTCTCCTCTTCACTATCTCCAGTTAAATATGCAACGGAATATCCTGTTACCTTTGAGAGTTTTTCAAGAGTCTCCAATCCGATGCTAATTGGTTTTCCATTGGCCGGATTTATACCGCTCTCTATGCTGGACAAATAAGAGTGGCTGATTCCAATTTGTTTTGCATAATCTCGAAGAGAAATATCTCCTCGAGCTGCACGCACAAGTTCCCCAATCTGTTCTTCATAGATACCACCTTCCTATTTGTATTGTAAACTGTACATTACAAATAAACAAGAAAAATAATCAGGAACGATGTTCTTTTTAGTTGACAAACGAGCGAAGGTGGTGTACTATATAGTTGCCACCTAGCGGTGGACAAAGTAGAATATACCCGCCTTGCAAAAATGCCCCGCTGCCGAAACAGCGGGGCGGCCCGGTCACTTCTTTGGAGTCTGTCCGCCGAAGGTAACCGTGACAGCCGGTTTCGCGGGCGCGTCAGACCATTTGATGGTCTTTTGCACGCCGCCCAACTTCACAGTCAGGTTCATCCAATCCCCCTTTCCTTAAAAGTCGGGCCGCATCAACTTCTAAGACTGGGGCCGGATTTATCCGGGCGGGTATATTCTACCACTATTGTACTGAGCTGTAAACAGAAGGGTGGATACCATGAAAAATCGGGTCGCGGGCTCCGAAAGGAGCGGGGCATGAGCCAGAATGAGCTTGCGGAGAAGGCAGGCATCTGCCGCCCCTATCTCAGCCAGATTGAGACTCACCGGCAGAAGGTGGTGGGAAGCGAGGTCATGTTCAACCTTGCGAAGGCCCTGGGCGTCAAGTATGAGGAAATTTTTACCCTGATTGTTCTGTATACAGAACAATTACAAAAAAGAAGGTGATGAAGATGCCTGAGAAAATCGACCCCATAGCGGAAAACGAAAAGGCAGAAAGGGAATGGTACCATCGCTGGCCCAACAAGGAGACATGGGTACCTACCAGAACTCTTCTTTACAGCCTCTATTCTAAGGAGAAAGACCAGAGCCGCACGGCCTTCCGCCGGATCTACTTTCTTCTTGGTGCGAACAGCGTCGCCATTGGAATCTGCGCTATTTTACTACTGATAAAATGAAGGACGCGATTGATACCAACAGAGCGGAAAGCGCCATCACCCGTGTAAAGTACATATCAAAGCGCCGGTCAAACTCCGCTTGTGCAACGGTTTCCCCGATTTGATTCAAGTGTATTAGAGAACCATTGGGAGCCTTTCCGTCTTTTGTATACCACAGCTTTTCCATTCGACTCAACATGATATTTAGGCCATCATCGTCTGTTTTGGATGCCTTTCGCAGGCATTCCCAAGAACGCGGTTTCCTACGCAGCTTTAGCAGACAGTCAAGTTCCCGGCGCGTAAATTGGAAATCCACAAAACCACCTCTCCTCCCTGCCAAGTATACCACGGCAAAGAGAGCGAGCGGCAAGAGGAGGAAAACGCCTTGATATTTATTCAGAAACTGCAGCTCCGCGCCATCGTCTTTGCCCTACGCCATGCCGCGCCGCGGATGGGGACGTCCGGCAAACGGATGCTCTCCTTGGCGGAGGAGGCTTATTCTCTGGTCAAAAAGCGCCACTACACATCAGAAGATTTGAAGCGCGCTTCGCAGATCGTGGCTGAGCTAAAAACACTCCAGCCATCTACCCGCTAATGACCCGCCGCAAGACAAAGGCCCCAGCGGCCCCGACGGCCTGGTGCCGTCTGCACGAGCGCTACATGAATGACGCATATATCCACCGCCGCCGGTGCTGCCTCAAGGGCCGCCGGGGGCCCTGCAAACACCTGGAATGGCTGACAAAAGAAAATGCCCCCGCCAGTGCTGGAACCACCGACGAGGGCGGCAAACCTAATTGAACCCACCAATCAGGCTTGCAGGAAGATTGTACCACAACCTCCCTGCGGCCGCAAGCGCAAGGAGGAATTTTTTGTGAACGAGAACGACAGAATCAAGGACTTGGAACTCCAGGCCCGCAACACCCGCCATTTGGTGGATCGCATCATCTACGCCGCCTATGGAATTAAAGTCCAGGAGCTGATTAAGGCCCTGTGTAACCGAGAGGAGGAGAAGCACAATGCCGAAAGTGTATCTGACCGCTGACCAGCGTCTGGCGGCCCGCTATGACGCCATGGCCCAGCGCCTGGCCGACGGTCTGGCCGTCTACAAGTGCCGGAACCGGCTGCGCAACCGGGATATTGGCCGCGCCCTGGGTATCGGGACGAAACCGTCTCCCGGCTTTTGGGCGGCGACCGCACCGTCCGCCTGAACATGGAAACCCTGTTCAAGCTGGAAGACATGGCAAAGGAGGTGAGCTACCATGAGCAAGACCCGAAATGAGCGCCGCCAGGCCCGGCGGGAGGCTGTGCGCGGTGTGGTGGTCACCATCTGCTTCCTAGTGGCCCTGTTTGCTGATAGTTGGGTGGAGTGGATTTTGTGAACCGCTATCTGATTACGAGCGTCGCGGCCCTGTTCCTTTTACTGGCGCTGATTGCACTAGTTGAAATCATCTGGGGCCAGGAACCGGAGAGCCAGGCCATTGAGACACAGGTGGCAACCACCACCCCGGCCCCCACGCCAACCGGCCCGCTCACCATCCAGATCACCGGACTGGAGGGCGCGGAGAGCATCGACGATGTGTGGGCGGTCATAGAAATCCCACATTGAGGAGGGAGCAAGATGGACTTAAAAAAGATTTTGGACGAGCATCTCCTTTGGCTGAATGGAGAGGGCGGCAGCTGTGCCAACCTGTTCGGTGCCAACCTGCGCGGTGCCAACCTGAGCGATGCCGACCTGCGCTGTGCCAACCTGTTCGGTGCCAACCTGCGCGGTGCCAACCTGAGCGATGCCGACCTGCGCTGTGCCAACCTGCGCAATGCCGACCTGTTCGGTGCCAACCTGCGCGGTGCCAACCTGAGCGATGCCAACCTGCGCAATGCCGACCTGCGCAATGCCGACCTGCGCAATGCCGACCTGTGCCGTGCCGACCTGAGCAATGCCGACCTGCGCTGTGCCAACCTGAGCAATGCCGACCTGTTCGGTGCCAACCTGCGCGGTGCCAACCTGAGCGATGCCAACCTGCGCAATGCCGACCTGCGCAATGCCGACCTGCGCAATGCCGACCTGTGCCGTGCCGACCTGAGCAATGCCGACCTGCGCTGTGCCGACCTGCGCGATGCCGACCTGAGCAGTGCCAACCTGCGCGAGGCATCTATAGATCAAATGATGTGGAATATTTATACGGTGTTCTATCCGTTGCAATGTCCGGAATCCGGCTCTTATATTGGCTATAAAAAGGCAAGTGGCCTTGTTGTGGAGTTGGAAATCCCCGCAGATGCACGCCGGTCCTCCGCTACTAGCCGAAAATGCCGCGCCAGTAAGGCCAAGGTATTGAGTATCACAGATATCAACGGAAATCCTGCTGGCGGCCAGGTAAAGAGCAATTATGATCCGAACTTTGTTTATGCCATAGGCGAAACCGTTGAGGTGACTGATTTCGACGATAACCGATGGAACGAGTGCTCCACTGGCATTCATCACTTTATTACACGGGCGGAGGCCGTTATTTACGAATAAAAGCGCCGCTCTCCGGTGTGCGAGACCGGAGGGCGGCAAGGGAAACATTTGTTTATTTACATTTTATAACGATTAGAAAGGAAAGTCAAATGAAATTGTATCAAAAGCGCAATGGAAATATGTCCAATCAGGACTGGCTTGACCTTGGTACGCTTCTTCTTAAGCTGGGCTATGTAGTTTCCATAGGAAAGGAGAAGCAAAGCGGATCTATGTACCGTTCTTATATCGAAATCCAGGGAAACGGACTGGAGAAGGAGGAGCTGTAATGCACATCCCATTGTATGACAGCCAGACGACTCCGGCATCTGCTTATTGCGAGAAGTGCCGCCAGGAGGTCTACCACGGCGAGGCACGGTTTCAGTGGGAGGGGCGGTGGCTCTGCCCGGACTGCTTCCGAGCCGCGGTCAACAAGGCCCTGAATGACTGCCCGGAGCAGGTGGTGCTGGAGATGGGGCTGGAAGTGGAGCGGTATGTCTGATGGCGACCTTACTATTCTTTGACCAGGGGCACAAATATACCCTGGACGGGGAGGAGCTGCCAAGCGTATCCGAGTTGTGCCGCTTTCTTTCCCGCGAGATTTACGGAGATGTAGCACAATGGAGGCTCGACAATGCCGCAGACCGGGGCACCGCCGTCCACAAAGCCTGTGAGTCGCTGGATAAGTTCGGTTCCGTGGATGTGCAGGACGCCATTTTACCCTACTTACAAGCCTATTTGAAATTCCGCCGGGAACACGCGGTGGAGTGGCGGAAAATTGAGTACGCCTCCCACCACCCGGAGCGCCGCTACGCGGGCACCATTGACCGTTACGGCCTCGTGGACGGCGTATGCTCCCTGGTGGATATCAAGACCAGCTATACAATCCATAGCCCCCTCTGTGCCGCCCAGCTCAACCTCTACCGCTGGTTGCTGGATGCCCAGGGGCTTCCCGTGGACAAGCTCTTTATTCTGCATCTGAAGAAGGATGGAACCTATAAGTTCCAGCCCTTCGACCGAGACGACGCGCTACCGGAGGCTCTCCTGACCCTCCACAGTGCGTTAAAAAAGAAAGCGAGGAAACGCAATGCCTGATGAAGTTGTAACCGCCCAGGAGTCCGCTGAGGCCCCGGTTCTTACCCCCCGCACCCACAATACCCGGCGGCTTGACCATGTGGAACGACACCAAACTTATGAACCTGGCGTACCGCACCGCTGGTATGCTCTCCCGCTCCGGCTTGGTACCGGACAGCTACCGCAACAGCCCGGAGAACTGCCTGATTGCTATCGACCTTGCCAACCGTCAGGGGGCTCTCTCCCATGATGGTCATGCAGAACCTCTATGTGGTGAAGGGAAAGCCTGCCTGGAGCGGCTCCTTCTGCGCGGCCGCGGTCAACGGCTGCGGCAAGTTCACGCCGCTGGAATATGTATTTGTGGGCGAGACCGGAACTCCCTCCGAGGGCTGCTTTGCTCGCGCCACCCGCCTGTCCAACGGCACACAGTGCGTCTCCGACACCATCACCCTGAAAATGGCGAAGGACGAGGGCTGGATGGATAAAGGCGGCTCCAAGTGGAAAACCATGCCCCGTCAGATGATGATGTACCGGGCCGCCTCCTTCTTTGCTCGCGCCCATTGCCCCGAGGTGCTGCTGGGCATCCAGACCGTGGAGGAGGTGCAGGACGTGCGGGGCTATGAGGAGCCCCAGCCTTCCGTCACCACCGTTGTTTTGGAGGAGCATACATGCTGAACCGGATTATTCTCATGGGCCGCCTCACCCGCGATCCCGAGCTGCGACAGACGCAGAGCGGGGCGTCTGTCGCAAACTTTTCCCTGGCGGTGGATCGGGACTTCAAGGACAAGCAGACCGGGAGAAAACCACGGACTTCATCGACATCGTGGCTTGGCGCAGCTCCGCCGAATTTGTCTCCCGCTTCTTCACCAAGGGCCGCATGGCCGTGGTGGAGGGCCGCTTGCAGCTCCGGGACTGGACGGATAAGGACGGCAACAAGCGCCGCACCGCCGAGGTGCTGGCCGAGCATGTGTACTTCGGAGACTCCAGGCGGGACACGGAGGCCGGCGCAGCGGATACACCGCCCCCGGCGGAGCCTGGTTCCGGTGGGGCGGAGTTTGCGGAGCTGACGGACGACGACGGGGAGCTGCCATTTTAACCGACAACGCTTTCAGGTGTATCGGACAGAAGAGCCAGGGCGAACAGGGATAGACGGCGGGGAACACCCCCGTGCTGTATCCTGACGACCGCCCCCTTCTGCCCCCCTTCTCTTCCCCCGCACCCCCTATCTCTATCCCCCCTATTATCCCCCCGTTTCCTCCTCCTTCTCCTGAGAGAATGTGAGTGTTTTGGAGGAGAAGAAGGCTTCTACCGGTAGATTCCCGGTGGAAGTACAGGAAGGACGTGATATTTTGACCCGTGAGGACACGGACAAGCTGTTCAGGCTGTTGGCGTTTTACCGCCCCAACGACCCGCACCTCAAGGACAACGCTTTGCGGGCTGTGTGGGCGCTGACGCTGGCCCCTTACTCGGTGGACGACGTGCGGGAGGCGGTAGTGAGCTACTTCCGGACGCAAAAATACTGGCCTGACCCGACCGATATCTCCTCCCGCTGCCCGCAGCCGGAGAGGCCGAAAACACAAAGTCTGCCGACTCCAACTGCCCGTTACATAGATCCTGCGGTGGAAGCCCTTCGGGAGCGGTGGCAGGAGCTGCGCCGTCAGTGTAGAGCGGCCGGGGTTCCAGGCACTTGGGAAGATGCAAAAAGGCAGGGCTGACCTGGGAGGCCTGGATGGACATTCTCGACGAAAGGGGCCTTGCCCTGTGAATAAATACGGCAACAAGAAGGCGGTGCGAAATGGCATCACTTTCGATAGTCAGAAAGAGGCCGCACGGTATGACCAGCTCATGCTTCGGCTTTGTGCCGGAGAGATTCGGGATCTGAAGCTCCAGCCGGAGTTCACACTCCAGGAGGCGTTCACGACACCGCTGGGCGAGCGTGTTCGGGCCATCAAGTACCGGGCCGACTTTTCATATGAGCGGCCTACAGAGCCGGATTGCACGGGCGCCGTCCACTGGCTGCCTGTGGTGGAAGATGTGAAGGGCTTCCGAACCAAGGAATATGAGCTAAAAGAAAAAGCTCATGGCCGGGCGCGGAATCCATGTGGTGGAGGTGTAGGGCATGGACAAGCACTGTGCTAACTGCATCTACAGGTGCTATATCACCGCCGGGCTGTACTGCTGCGACTACATAGGCTGTACCGGGCATGCACGCTCTTTGATCTGCCCGCCGGGCGCACGCTGCACAGAGAAAAAGACAGTTCAACGCACCCCGCCGAATCCAAACGGGAGGCCAAAGGCTGTATTTGACGAGGCAACATGTATGCAACTGTACCAGAAGGGCATGAGCGATATCAAGATTGGGAAGCACTTTGGCTTATCAAAAAATCCAATCGCCGCATGGAGGGCTCGGAATAACCTGCCATCAAACAGTAGGTCTCCGCAAGCCAGGATGGCATTTCTCAATGGCCGCTGATAAAGGAGGAACCGAACGATGGACGATAAGACGCGCGCCCTGTTGGGCGATAGAGAGGCGGCCAAGCGGCTGACGGATGCGGGGGTGGTGCTGATGCAGGGGAGATTGCCTGGAACTACTGCAAGACATCCCGGACGGTAGCGTGGATATGGTGCTGACTGACCCTCCGTATTCCAGCGGCGGAATGTATCGCTCTGATAGAGCGAACGGATCAAGTAAAAATATCAAAGCACAGACACAAAAGATATCAAGCCTGATTTTGCGGGGGGATAATCGAGACCAACGCAGTTTTACGCTTTGGGAAACATTTTGGGTTTCTGCTGCGAAAAAAAAGATGCGCCCAGGCGGCATCGCAGTCATCTTTACCGATTGGAGGCAGTTGGCAGCGACTATTGACGCCGTGCAGTGCGGCGGGCTTGTGTACCGGGGGGTTATTCCATGGATTAAAACCGCAGCGAGACCACAAAAAGGGCGGTTTACGCAAAACGCCGAATATTGTGTTTGGGCATCAAATGGACATATTCCAAATGAGGGTGGAAACTACAAAGGATATTTTGTTTGTAATCCGAAAGCAACATCTAGACGGATACACGCGACTGAAAAACCTATCGAGTTGTTGGAGCATTTAATGGCTATTGCTCCTGATGGCGGAACCGTTATGGATATGTTTATGGGAAGTGGATCCACCGGCGTTGCCTGTGTCAACACGGGGCGGAAGTTTATTGGCATAGAATTAGACCCCGGATATTTTGAGGCGGCGAAACAGCGAATTGAGGAGGCACAGGCGCAAGCCCGCCTGGCCTGGAACACCCGCGCGCCGATTCTGAGCGCGGAGGAATTGCAGAGATTGGAGGCCCAGCCGTGACGCGGGAAGAAGCGATTGACATTTTGGCGGAAAGCAAGCGACAGAATGAGGTTATGAGAGATAACCTCAAGCACGTTTTTTGGTGTCACACCAAATGGCTGATGGAGTTAAAAATGCAGAAAGACGAATTGCAGCTCTTAACCTCGCCCTTTCCGCCCTCCGCCCCGTCAGCCGTGAGCAGGTGGAGCGGGTGCGGGGAGAATGGATAAACACCAACAAAGAGGTGGAGCAAATGTGTAAATGCTCAAAGTGTGGGTATCCAATAAGCTATTTTTGGAGTAGAACACCATTTTGTCCTAACTGCGGCGCTCCCATGACGGACGAGGCCGTGGACATGGTGCTGAAGAGATAGGAGGTGCCGAAAGATGACCAGACCTGAATTTATTGCCCTGATTGGTCAGGATATCGTGGTAGATTATCCATTTGGTCGAGAACTCCAGCGGTGGAGCATGAAAAACTTTTATATCGACGGAAATGGCGAAGTCAAACATAATCGTCTCACGCTTATTATGGATGCTTTTATTGCCAACGCAAGAAATCCCCACAAAGGGAAGCCCACGCATGGTTAAGGAGGCGCTGAACGATGGTAAGGGCGATTAAACCTTGCCCGTATTGTGGAGGAGAGACCAAAGTCAGACGGGTTGGACGGTGGAGACTGCGATTCTCCGTTTTGTTGCTCCCGCTGCGGTAGATCAACTATACCTGGTTCGGGCTGGAAGCTCACAAAACGTGGAGCGATAAAAGAGTGGAACAGTAGGTGGTTGCCCTACGGGAAGGAGAAAACGGATGGGATGGATACGTAGAGAAACAGAAAAGGGTACAACTCAATATATCTGCCCGAATTGCCACGATTATCATGAGTTCCGAGAGGACTTCGGGGAGCAAACGTTCAGCGAAAATTTTATTTTCTGCCGCCGCTGCGGAGCAAGAAACGGAACAGGCACTGCGCCCACCCTCACCCCGCCGAACGAGTGGGTGAATCGAGTGAGAGAGCTTGACGAGCTGTACACAAAGCTCCAGATCGTAACAGGTTTTACAGCGGAGCAACTACTGGAAATTTTTGCTGCTGGGTATACGCTGGAAAAACCAGACTACTCAAAAGAAATTTGCGGAAATGGAAAATCTGGCGGAAGCTGCCCAGCCGAACGAGCCGCTGACGATGGAGGAGCTGCGGGAGTCACCGCACGGGAAAATCAAGAATAGCACTTTGCAAAGTATCTGCAACAGGGCAAATGAAATTGCCAGCCGCCCGCCGGAGGTATCGCCATGAGACACCAATACACCCGCGCAGAGCTGGAATCCATCACCCAGGAGACCGCAATCTACATTGAGGGAACAGGGATAGCCCAGCTCCAATGGGGCGGCCTGGAGATTGCAGAAGGGTGCAGGGATGGATATCTGTACTGCAAGCACATCAAGCCGTTTGCAATGGAGCTGTATAATAGATACTGGACGGCCTTTGATGGGCCGCCGGAGGAGGGGTGAGCATGGATAGACTGACATACTGGTGTGACAATTGGCATGGTGGTGGAAAATGGTTTGTAGCTATCGATGCCGAAGGAAGAGAAGATTACGGTCCGCACGTTGACCGCCTCGCAGCCTATGAGGAGACTGGCTTGGAGCCAGGAGAAATTGAACAACTTAAGGGTGAGGTTTTCGGCCTAAGATTGGACAAGCAAGAGTTAGAGCAATATCGTGCTCTCGGCCCCATTGACCGCCTCCGCGAACTCAAGCAGGCCGACGATGAAGGGCGGTGCGTGGTGCTGCCATTCAAGCCTCCGAGATGGGTGTATATGTGCAGTGCGCGCTTCCCCAAACCGGCAAAAGCCCATTATGCAAGCGCCATCAATGTTTTACAGGATATGGACAGCGGGTGTGTATTTGGGGATACCCCAAAGGAAGCCGAGGACGCACTGCGGAGGGAGCAGGAAAAGGAGAAGGAGGACGAGCATGAAACTAGTTGATGCGGATAAAGCCAGAGAGTGCTTTGGTGGTGATGGGGTGACTGGAGCTGTCATGCAGCGGATGTTTGATAGCCTGCCCACCATCGACGCCGCCGTGCCTGTGGTCAGGTGCCGGGAGTGCAAGTTTTACCGAGAGTTCCGTACAAAACGGCACAACCAGCTCATGCGACTGTGCTACCGGATGGGCAAGCACGATATGGAGTACCCGGTCAAGCCGGATGATTTCTGCTCCTACGGCCAGCGAAAGGAGGACAACCTGGACGAAGCCATCGAAAAGTACCTGAAAATCAAGGAGGAGGCCAACATGGACAAGCCGAGAATTTGCGAGGTGCTTGGGGTTGAACCAGAAGAAAAGTTTGAAATTAGAGGAAACACGTTAGGGCGATTTCGTATCAATAAATATGGGACATTCCAGATTGAAATATCAAATGACTGCTGGGGATTCTCCACTGTGGAATGTCTTAACAATCTCATAAATCATCCAGAAAACATCGCCCGCAAGCCACGCTGGACGGAGCAGGAGGTGGAGAGGGCGAAGGCTATCAAAGTGCTATATCCAGTTGTTAAAACATTGGCATACGTTGATATAGTGGGACAGACATTTTACATGTATGATGACGAAGACAACTATAAGGGCAGTCTTGATAACCTTGATGAAACGTTCCCTACGCTGAGGAGCATAAGGCGGGCCACATTGGACGAGATCATCGGAGGTGCCCAATGACCAGAGAAATACTTTTCAAAGCCAAGCGGCTGGATAATGGCGAGTGGGTGAAAGGAAGCTTGATTTCGTTTGCAGATGGAGGGCGATCGATTTTACCATCTGAGAGTGCCGTGCTTTACAAGAAGGGCGAGTCTCTTTTTTCTACTGTAAATTGCCTTGAGGTCGACCCTTCCACGCTCTGCCAGTACACCGGCCTGACCGACAAGAACGGGAAGAAAGTGTTTGTTGGGGACATTGTAAAATGCAGCCGTGGTTGCACCCATGAGGTGGTATGGGTTCAGGAACACGGCGGAACCTTTATCGGAGGAATGCCAGCAATCTGTCTATCTGACTTGATGCCAGGATACGCATGGACGGGGAGGAAGAAATTATAGGCAACATCCACGACGGGGAGGGCGGACAGCATGAGTGAGTGGATCAGCGTCAAGGAGAGGTTGCCGGAAAGTCAAGCGGATGTCCTTGTGGTGGCGTTTTGGCATGAACGCTGGCAGACCATGATGGGCTGGCATAGTGACATGGGAAAGAAGTGGCGTGTCATTACACCACACGGAGAAAGAGAGCCGGGCGGTGTCACCCACTGGATGCCCCTCCCAGACCCGCCGAAGGAGGGATAGCCCTTGAACCGTGCAGAGCAGGAGGCCCTTATTATCAAATATCGCTATCTGGTACGCTCCTGTGGCCTATTCTGTCTCCAATGAGGCAGCTAAAGACGAAGACGCCCTACAAAATGGTCTGATCGGTTTATGGGAAGCAACCAAAAAAGTGGGACGGAAACCGTCCCTTTGAGCCTCTAGCCCGCCGCTGCATCCGCTGCAACATTATTGATTACATACGCTCGATACACCCGGATGACTCGTTGGAGGAGGACATTCCATCCGAGGAGAACATTGCAGCTCTCCAATCCTATGAGGACCAGGACTTTCTTGCTCTGGTTTATAATTGTTCCCCCGCCGAAGCCGGGAGCGAAGGGTGCTGCTGGCTCTGATGCGCGGAGAATCCAAGCCAGTTATCGCCGCCAAGCTAGGGTGTTCTCGTCAAACCGTCTACAATATCAGTCGGGCCGCCTGGCAAAAACTACAGGTCGAAGCCGAACAAGAAGCGCAGGGGCGTTGACCCCTGCGCTTTCTTTATAGCCTGTATTGGTCGAGCATGACCCTTATGTGGGCCACATCATCCACCATTTTCTCGTGCTATCAGCCCCAGTTCGCCTTCTGGATTGCCAGCTTCATTTCTGAGGTCAGAAACGCTCCTGGAACCGCACGCGGGCCATTGACATGCCTTTACCCCATTCCAAGCCTGGCCAAGAGGAATCCAACCACTCCGGTGATGATGGCCGTGATCACTGTCTCCCAGCGCTTGTTCGGCTTCTCTTTCAGGGCGTTTATATCAGCGGACATGGTGGCAAGCTGTGCAATGATCTGGCTGTACTGGGTGGTAACAGCCGTCATACCACGCTCCAAGGCCCCAAGGCGGTTGTAGATCTTCTCGTGAGAGCGTGAGCGCTCCTTCTTCTCGTCCTCCAGCGTCCTCTCCAGTGCCTTGATGCGGACGAGGGAAGCGCAGTCCGTCCCGCTGCACTCGTGCTCCGACATCGGTCACGCCCCTTCCCCTGTGCCCGCTCGGCCTGTGTTCCGAAGTAGAACGCAATGATAACGGTGAACACGGTAAGGAACTGGTCGATGCCCACCATCCCACTGGCGGAAAGATAAGCAAATACCACCGTCAGAATAAGGGTGACGATGGACTTCACGGTCAGCAGTCTGGACAGTCGTTCTTTCATGGTAAGTACCTTCCTTTCTAATTCTTGCTCATAAGGCTCCAGAAATAGTTTACCTGGGCCGCAGTCATACCGGCCCTTTGCAATGCTGTCAGCTTTTCCTCCTTCTTTCCGTCTCCGGAATAGATAGCATAATATCGTTGGTAGTCCTCAACACTCAGGCCCCAGTCTCGTGCCCGCTCCCATTTCCGGCGCCCTGCATCCGATACCTGTTCCACGGCATAGAGCACATCCTTTTCCTCCTGGCTCAAGCCACTGGTTTCAATGGCGGCGATGGTCTCAGCCTGGTTCGTCCTTCCACTTCCGTCCGTATCCTTTTCCTGGACGGCCCAGTGCAGATAGTCCTGTGCCGGCATACCGGCCTGATATGCCTCCCGCACCTTCTTTCCGCTGAGGAGAGAGCCCCCATACTGCCCACGCAGCAGAAGATATTCCGATGTCGAAATGCCAAATTCTTTCTTTGCGTTCTGGGCCTCCGCTACCCAATCTTCCGGCTGATAATCACTGACCGCAGCCTTCCCTAGCATATCGGCGTAGTTATACACGCTGCTCACCGCCTGGGTCTTCTCCTCGTCTCCAAGGCTTCGGTACAGGCTGCTGTCCAGCAATTCCTCCAGAAGCTTAAACTGTGTCTGCCCTCGCTTCGTGGCATATTCCACATATTGCTCCCCGGTCAGATCCACCCGCTCGCCGTCCACCGTGATGTACTTCTGCGGCCGATCCGGCACCACGCCGCCGTCTCCGGTCTGGTTGTAGAGCCGTTGAATCTCTTTGTCTACGTCCGTCACCTGCATACTAGAGGTATAGGCCGGATTCAGGAAGTTGTCCATCGCCCGCATGGGCAGCGTCCCGCTCTTCTCCTCTCCCCCATGCGTCGATATAGGGCACTTGCTGGTAGTCCCAGCCTGGAATCCGGGCGCTGGCCCGCCCGATGGCGTACTGGATATCGGTGGGCAGCCGCAGGTTCTTGTCGGTGTAGGTGGTCATGCGCACGTCCTCGGCGGAGCGCTCAATCTGTCCGCCAAAGGTGGGGATTGGCTGCGTGAAGTAGCTGACCAGCGCGGAGGAGACCAACGCCCCCAGCTTGTTCTCCGAGAAGGAAACACTGTCAATTACATCGTTGAGGGACTGGAGCATGGACAGCTCCAGCATGGGGTCGGAGATGGACTTCAGGGCGGTGGAAATGCCCTCCGCCGTGTTTCCCCTGTCCCATGGAGTCCATCAGCTCCACGCCCATGAAGAAGGGCAGGGCCTCCGGGGCCAGCCAGTCCAGCGTGACATTCCCGCCGCCGGGCAGGTTCAGCGCGTAATTCTGTACGCCCGTCAGGTCGTTGATGGCGTCCTGCCCCTCGTCGTCCCCGCCGCCGCTGGTGACAATCCCCTGGGCGAACAGGTACGCGCCCAGCGCCATGAGCCCCGAGCCGGTGAGTCCGGAGGCGATGTGGTCGATGGCCTCCGCTCCCGTCATCCTGCCGCGCTTTACCTGTATCAGATCGTAGGTCAGGGCCTTTGCCAGCCCGGCCGGGCTGTACTCCATGCCCCGCACCAGGATATTGGCCGGGGTGCGCTTGAAGGGCAGGACGGCCTCACCGGCGGGCCCTAGGTCGCGGGCGATCTGCACCACCTTATCCGATACCATATTCCGATCCTGATAGGTGGCCTTCAGTGCCTCCCGCCCCGCGTAGTCCCGCGCCCGGCTGAGAATCTGCGCGTCCACCGTGTTGTTCCGCATCTGCTCCGCTGTCACGCCGTTGGATTGGAGATAGCCGGCCAAAGCGTCGGCGTAGGTGATACGCTTGAAAATGGCGTCCTCCGCCTCCAGGGCCCAGGAGTTTATCTTGCGGCCCGCCTCCAGAGGGGCGGTTCGGAAAATACGGCGGCGGCTGTTGATTTCCGTTCGAATGTCGTCATACTTGTTCCCGGAAAGCACGTCCTGCACGTTTGCCCAATCGGCCCACGCAGCCTTATAGAGCGCGGGATTGGCCGCGAACGACTTGGTGCGTCCCAGCCTTCCGCCACTGACCTTGGAGACCCCCGCCTCGATGGTTGCCGCCACCCGGTCTTTTGTCCAGCGCAGCGGCTGAAATCCGACGTTGCCTACGACATTTCGGATATGCGTCCTGGGGTTAAAGAGCATCGCCATGTACCGCCAGGCGTTCCATTTATCCTGCCATGTGGCGGGCACCTGGGCGGCCACGTTATCCTTGATTTTATCCAGCACTGCGTCCCGGCCCGTCTGGTCGGTCTGCTGGTTGAACTCCTCAATCAACGCCGGGTCGATGGTGATCTCCAGATCCTTGTAGTTTTTCTGGATGGCCTTTTCCAGCTCAATTACCACGCGCTGGGCGGCGTAAAGCTGGTCGCTGGGGGCCAGCTTGCGCAGGATGGAGGCCGCCTGTACTGCCTGCCCGGCGGTGGTCTCCATCTGCGCGTAGAGGGAAAGCAACCCGCCGTGGCCTTCCCGTCTCCCGCGTTGGCTGCATTCACCAGAAGCTGCTGCCCCAGGGTGGCAATGTCCTTGGAAACTAAGCCCTTGCGCACCTGGGTGGAGAACTCCTCCAGCGCCCGCTGATATCCCTTCATCTCAATGGTTTTCACGGCCCGGTCAATGGAAGCCCTGTCACTCACTCGGTCATAGGACAGCTCCCCCGCGCAGCACCATGTTCTGAATGTCGCCCACCGCCTCGTCGGGAATAGCCTTTGCCCCCATGGAGGTGGAGGCGGTCTTGCGGATGGGCCGCCCCTGCGGGTCGGTGGTGGGCACGTCCACCGGTCGGGCCGCGTTGGCCCCTTCGGGGAAGAACTCGCTCTTGGTGCCCTGGAACTCCGACCAGGGGTCGAAGCCCTTCCGAGCTGCGCCGACGGAACTCTCGGGCCTGTCTCAAAGGCAGGCCCAGGCCCCTCCCTGGGCGTATCCTGTGTTTCACCGCGATCGCCCTGCTGTAGGTTGACATCCTGCCCGGCTGGGGGTATACTGTTTCTAGCGAGGACATCATCAGCCATCGCCTGGGGCACTGGACGCCCTTGGAAAGAAGCTGATAAATGTCCTCGTTATTTTTTGTATACAGCACATTTTCGCCATTATTACCAATGATTCTTTGGATATAATCCGCCCCAAATGCAGATGCAACATCGTTTTGAACATCAATTGCACCCTGTGCATTTAGGTGGATCGGAATAATAACAGGTTTTCCGTCCAAATCGTTCCATTCTGTAAGAACGATCTTACTCGCAAGACCTCTCGAATTGCTTTGCGGGTTCTCTATAATTGCAATGGGGTCTGCAAGTTGATAAGGGAGATTTTTAAGCGCTGATAGCCCAAGATTATGCTTTCCACCCATATATCCGGATGGATATGCAATTTTCCTTGCGACGCTTTGCCGCATGTGCAGATCAAGCGCAGGCGCTCCATACTCAGCGAGAATGGATGGCGTCTGCCCGAGCACGATATCGGCGCCAGTAGGAAGCGTGCCCATAAAAACGCCGTCGATTGCAGATTGATACCGGCGTATATTATCTATTGAAACAAGAGGTTCCACATCTGCATTTTTCTGCCCAGCTCCAGGAAGTTCCGCCCGGATAACCTGCTCGCCCGGCATGCGGTTATCCGCCTGCTGATAGGCGGGGGAACCGGGCAGGAAGAGGCCACTTTTGGCCTCTTCGACCGTCGGTAGGTAACGGCCAGCGGATTTCCGCTGGAATACCGGGCCATGTTCTGACCCGCCTGGATATTGGCGGTGGCTCTCTGGGTAATGTCCTCGTTGCTCCCGATAGCCCTCCGAGTGGTTCTGATGTCGGACGCCGCATTAGAAATCGCCCCCGGCAGCTCTAGGCCGCCCTGGAGCACTCCGGCGGCCACCGCGCCCATGATGGCACTCTGCGCAATCTCCTCCGGTGTGGCGTTGGGGGCGTCCGGGTCATAAATGGCCCGCTGCAAATAAGGGGTGAGAACGGTGGAAAGCGCCTCCTCGCCGCCCCTCGCCTGCGATATCCAGGGCCCGGCTGACCAGGGGCTGGCCTTGACTGCCTCGGCAATCTTCCCCACCTTTCCGCCGCCCAGGCCGGGAATGCCGCCCGCGATGCCCTCAATGGCGGTCTCCAGGGCCCCAGAGGCCGCGCCAAAGGCCAGCGCCCGCCCGGTGTCCGCCCCCTCCGCTTTGGCCTGGCTGGCCGCGTTGCCCGCCGCCTGAATGCCGAACAGCGCCCGGCCCACGTTCTCCCCGCGGGAAAGCGCCTGGGCGGCGTTGAGCCCCTTCCCTGCTGCGGACACAACCTTGGACGCGCCGATGCCGGGCAGCATCTGAACGATGGCCTGTCCAATGCCGGTTACGTTCTGCGCGCCCTGGCTGGGGTTGTACTTCTCCGCCAGTTTCTGCTCCAGGTCTTGCGTTATACTGTTATCTAAAAAGCATCTGCGTTTCGGCCGGCCCACTCTGATACCGGGTTGGGAGCCAGGCCACCAAGAGAACTGATCCCCTGCACTCCCCTTATAGAAGCCGCTGCCGATGAAGTCTGCAACCCCTTCCGCCGCCCCTAAAAGAGCGGTACCAGCCCGTCCCCATGCGTATGGACTAATGAGTTCATCCGCAGAAGACGGCAAAATACTGAGACCTTCAAAAATCCACTCTTGGCTGGGGTGGTCAGGGGGTTGGTTTTCTGCTTAACCGTCGGAAGTGTGACCTTCTTTCCCTTGCTCTCCGGCAAAGAGGAGGGAGCTGTGGTTTTACTGATACGTGGAGACGGGGCAGCGCTCTGTGATACACTCTGCTGCAAGGTGTTAAAAACCGTCTGCGTTGTCGGCCGCTTTTTCCCAAGCGGGTCAACATTGATTGCGCTCCCTGTTACCTTGGATTGCAGCTCTGACAGCTTCGCCATAAGGGCACCTCTAAATCAAGGACTGAATATTACCGAAACTGGGCCGGGAAGGGACTGTCGAAGTGGTTCCGCGCCGGAATTTGATCAGCCCGGTAGCAGGATCTTGATATGCTTCCACCTGTCCACTATCCACCATCTGCTCCAGGTAGGCCCTGCTGACCGGCCCATAGCCGAGCGCCGTCACGCTGGACATGTCGATTCCACTCCATTCTGAATTGTTCCCCTGCACCTGGCTGCCACCAACCGAACCTCCTGCGTTAGAGGTTGGGGCGGATACGTTCTCGACGGTGCCACTGCCGGTAGTTCCTCCAGTACCTCTCCCGGCATTTCCGCTCCGGCCTCCCGCGGCCGTGAGGGACGCCTGGAGCGAAAGCTGATTGATATACGCCTGCGCGTCCGCCGCCGTAATGCCCATGGCGTCCAGCATCTCCTGAGAGGGCATGAGGCCCATCTCCAGAAAGGTGTTCCCGTACTGGGCCATCTGCTGGCGCTCGGCCAGAGCCGAGCTGGCCGCATCCTGCTTCTGCTGATATTGGAGCTGCTGTTTCTGGAGATCCATCTGATACTGCTGCATCAGAGCCTCCATGTTTGCCTGCTGGACACGCACCTTTTCCTGATACAGCGCCGACGCCAGAGCGGCGTCGCCGTTGGCCTCCGCCTCCGCGATAGCATTGTTGTACTCCACCTCGGCGTTTGCCATCTGCTGCTCCAGGTCGGCGTAGGTCTGGGCTTCCGCTGTGCTCAGGTCATTCAGATTGTTCTGCAAGGCTACGTTGCGGGCCAGCTCGGCCTGGCCGCCCGCGCCGGAGTTCAAACCCGCCGCCGCCGCATACTCATTGAAGTTCCGGGCCGCCAGCTCACTGGCCCCTGCCGCCTGGTTCCGGGCGTTCTGATACCGGGTGTCCACACCCTCCCCCGCCCGGTTGATTGCATTGACGTTCTGCTGGTAGGCGTTGTTGATCTGCGCCAGAGCAGCACGTTTTTGAGCTGCAAATGCGTCGGCCAGATAGTCGGAGTAGTCTTCCACTTGAGGTAATTGGGTCTGCTGTTTGATATAGTTTTGCGCTGCGTGGTGCAGGTCGTCATACATGTACTGATTGTACCCGCTCTGCTGCGCCTTGTTTACCCGCTGGTCCAAGAGCCGCTGAACCTCATCTGCGGAAGCACCCGCGTTCATGGCGTCCCTGATCAGAACGCTGTAATCATTCTGTCCGCTGGCGTCCGTGCCATAGCTGGAGCCGTAGCCATTACTGCCCGTGCTCCAGTTACCGCCGGACGGCCTGGAAGAACTGCCGCCGCTGGGCCTGGACCCGCCCACGCCGCTGGGCCTGGAGGCGCTGGAACCTCCCGTGGTGCTCCACTTGCCAGTACCGGGATTGAAGGTGGAGCTTCCTCCCGTCATGCTGTCAATCTGGCTTTGCAGGCGTTCGTTCTCCTTGTGCAGGCGGTCTTGCTCGGCCTTATTGGCTCCATGCCACGCCTGGGAGTTCTTGTTCATCTGGTCTTGCAAATCCTTGATGCTTGCCATTTCGTCCTCCTTTCCAGCTTGTTCAGCTCAATAGGTTTAAGCGCTCCAGTACGACGGCCAACTCCTGCCGGGTCATATTATCGCGGGGCCGGGTGCCATCCAGCACGCCCCTTGTCTTTGGCTTTCTGCCACGCCTCAGCGGCCCAGGCGTCCGGGGTATCCTCTGCGTTGCCCTCTCCTGGATCGGCCTGCCACGCCACGCCCAGGAACTCACCGATGCCCTTTGCGGTGGCCTCGGCCAGTTTGTCCCGGTACTTGCTATCCTTGAGATACTCCGTGTCCATCTTGTTGGTATGGAAGCCGTACTCAATCAGGCAGGCGGGAGCGTCCGTCTTGGCAAGCACGGTATACATCTCGTGCTTGATCGGTTCGCTCCGCAGGGCCACCCCGGCAACATGGAAGGCGTTGACCAGTTTGGAGGCCAGCACATTGCGCTGGGCCGTCATGGGCCCGGCGCTGGTGTATACCTCCAGCCCGGACGCACTCGACCATCCGCCCTCCCCGGCCGCGTTGGTGTGGATGCTCACAAAGCAGTCCGGCTTTGCTTTGTTGCTGATGTTGGCCCGCTCCGTGAGGCTGGGGTAGTTGTCCGCTGTCTTGGTGAGCACCACGCCCACCCCTGGGCCTCCAGCAGCGGCTTGACACGCTGTGCCATATCCCACGTAAACTCCCACTCTTTGTAGGTGCCGTCCGGGATCCGTTGACGTTGCCCGGCCCGTGTCCGGGGTCAAGGCATACAGTATGCTTGCTCATAGGCTTGTCCTCCTCTTCCGGCGGTGTCTGCTCCGCCTGCTTGAGATACACGCAAATCCAGTTGTGCACCTTGCGGCTGGCGGTGATGCGCTCTCCGCCAAAGTCGCACTGGCTGGAGCCGCCCCCATCCAGCATAACGGCGGAGGCCCAGCCCAGCCCGGCCAGCTCGTCCCGCAGAGTTTCCGGCGTGGCTGCGTCTCCGGTCCCATCGCCAGAACAATAGAGGGCCAGACTGCCACCACGCAGGCCAATGGCGCTGCGCCCCCTATTGCCTCCCCTGGGCTGATCCGTAGGAGGGCTTATCCACCGGCTTACCGGAGGTAACGAGGGCGGTCACAGCGATAAAGTTGGCCGCTCCCCCGTACTCGGATGTCATGCGGATGTCCGGGCCCTTGTCCCAGGCGTAGCCCATCGGACGCCAGGGCGTGCCGGAGAGCATCGCCCCGCCCACCTTAAGCAGCGGGCAGGGGGTGCCGTCTGGGTTCCACATGCCGCCATTGAGCACGTAATGAGCCTTTGTTTCAGCCTTGACCTGAGAGAGCGTCTTGCGGCAGTTGGTGACTCTCAGCTCAATCCGCTCCACGGACGAGAGCGGGATGTATGTAATGAGCTTACTCATTTGATTCACATCCTTTTATCCAGCGATCCCGCTGTTGATTACTGTTCCGGGGCCAGCAGCCCGGCCAGCTCCTGGTACTCCTCCGGGGTGAGCCGGTCGGCGGCGAGATAGACATCCATCTTGTCCTGGAGGCCGTCGGTTCGGTTCTTCTGGATGAGCAGTTTGCAAAGGTTGTATACAGTTGTCATGGTGTCTCCTTTCTTATGTGGCAGCGGTGAGTTCCAGCATGCACAGCCGCTCCTCATGGTCGGCCAGCATGTCCAGAGTGATGTCCTCTGCCGAGGGCGATTCCGGCCCCGACGGTCTTGTGTCCGGGGCGGCCTGTCCTGTTTCGGGATTGTAGCGCCACCCCTGCTCCACATTGTCCTGTACCTCTACACAGCGTCGTGCAAATGCCTCGCTATACCACTTCTCTGGCGGGAGTGCATACTCCGGGATGATTTCGCGGACAGTGTTATCCTCATTTAAATAGACTGTTTTCATTAAAATCACTCCCTACCGTAGATCGCCACATATCCATCGCCGCCTTTGCCACCTATGCCGCTGGGCTTATACTCGCTGGAACGAAAAGTCCATCCCGCTCCACCACCTCCTCCGCCACCACCGCGGGTACCGTTTTACCCATTATTGCATTGCTCTGGCCGGTAGCTCCAGCGCCACCATTACCGGCTCCACCGTCACCGCCATTTCCGCCGGGAGTTGGCGGATCATTAAGACTAGGATTGCCCCCTCCGCCACCTCCGCCACCGAAAGGTTTAAACCCAACAATAGAAATAATAGGCCCGGCATTGCCATCGCCATCGCCATTGTTATTATGGCTACCACCACTACCACCTATCATGAGCCAACCAGGAACAATCTCATTGGGGCGTAGCCACCACCCATGCCACCAAGATTGGCTATTCCACCACTGCCACCAGGTACGGTAATACCAAAAGCGCTACTGCTCCCACCAGCGGAGCCATTATTAGTGACGGACGGTCCCAAAGAAGAGACTGCACCAGCTCCACCAGTTCCAACAACAATATTATTGTTTTGAATTGTACTGCTATCCAAAACATGGAAACACGCTACGGCCCCACCCCCGCCGCCACCTCCACCGCGCTCTCCACTCGAACCTCCGCCTCCTCCAGCACCAACCACAACCACAAAAACATCTGTATATTTGCGGTCGAACGTATGGGTGTAGCTCCCTGGTGATGTGTATTCCTTTATCAGTTTATAGCCAAGCTTCTGTTTGAGAGTCTGGTCAACATGCTCGTCCACATAGCTCTTGTGGGCGGCGTCTGTTAGGTCAGTAGGAGCGGCCAGATTGGCTATCTTGTGACCACTCATGCTGATTGCCCCGGACATGACTCCACCGGAACTTGCAAGAGCCCCCACCTGCTCCGCCGTAACGGCGTGGGGGTTGTTCTTGTTCCCGGTGTGGGCGGTCAGGGGCCTGCTGCACCGCCTCCGCGCTGCCCGCCGGGTCATAGTCCATCTTTGGGAGCTGCCCGGCGGGCACCTTGCCATCGGGCCCCAGCGTCGCCACGCCATTAGGCGCGCCCTTCTCGGTGATGGGAACCGCCCCGGTATCTGCCGCCGACGGTATCCAGCTTTCCGGCCTCGCCCCTACCATTTCCGCGGTATAGTCTCCCTCGGCGGGAACCACGGCTCCGCTGCGTCCGTTGAAGGTCGTCACGCCGCCGCCCGCCGCGCCCTGCGCTACACCCGCCCAGTATTTGGCGTTATTGGTATTCTCACCCTCCCGGATTCCAGTGCCACCCTCGGTCCAGCTTTGAGAGAGTGTAGCGCTGGCCTCCGCCGCGTTCTTCGCCGCCAGCGCCTGGGCCGCATTGCTCTGTGCGCTCTCCGCACTGGCCGCCGCTGCCCCTGCACTCTGCGCGGCCTGGGATGCGCTGCCGGATGCCGCTCCGGCGCTCTGTGCAGACTGGGACGCACTCCCGGACGCCGCCGTCTCGCTCCCCCTTCGCGTTGGTCTCGCTGGCCTTGGCCGCCTTGGCGGAGGCCGCCGCCGCGTCGGCGTTGGCCTTGCTGGTGGCGTTGTACTGCTCCAGCTTCTGTGTAACCTCCAGAGTAAAGCGATCCAGGCCGATGGAGGCGGGGCGGATGGAGGCCGTCACCGTTTTATTGTTCCCGCTCCCATCCACGGAAAAGGCCACCTCGGCGGAGTTCTGGAAGGTGTAGGTGTCGATCAGCTTGGAAACATCCGTCTTGGTCTGGCTGCCGTCCACGTTGGTGATCACCAGATAGGTGCCGCTCTCCTCGTCCACCAGGGCCATGGTGGCAGGCACCTTCTCCAGCGCCGTGTCGAAGGTCTCCTTGGAGCCGTCCTTCTTGGTGACGGTAATCACTCCGGTGGTCAGATCCACATGCACGGTCTCCACCAGGTTTTCCGTCTCCTGGCCCACGTAGCTGTTTGTCTCAGACTTAGTATAGCGGTCGGTCAGCGCGTCGTTGAAGGCGTCCAGCACCTCCTGCACCGTCTCGCCGGGGAAGTCATCCACCGCCGCGCCAATGTTGGACGCGCCGCCGGTGCCGCCGTCCCCGGTAATGGCGGGGATCAGCGTCCCGTTGATGTACTCCTTGAGCCAGATGGCCGCCTGATCGAAGCGCTTTTTCAGCTCCTCCGGGGTAAGGCCCTGTACGTCGTTGGGTTCGTCGTCCAGCTTCTGGATGATCTCAATGTCCTTTTCAAAAGGTGTGATTGCCACAAAAGCACCTCATTTCACGTTTCCGGTGTATCGCACCTGCAAATCCACGGAAAGCACGGTCGCCGTGGCGGAGGCAGACTTGCTGCGGATAATGAGCTTGTAGTAGGTTACCTTCTTCACCTTCAGCTTGGAGCGAATGAGCTGCGGCTTCCGGTTGGTGCCGAAACTCCAGTGCTCAAAGCTCATGTTCAGGAAGGTCGCCAGACCGGCGGAGACAATCTTGTCCGGGTACTCCGACTTGACGTTGGACTCCGCCGTCAGCGTCACAATGGCCTGGCTCTCCGGCTTCATGGCTGTCCAGACGGTGGAGGAGTATTTACGCCTCCAATCCAGGTCAAAATCCATGGAACCGCTCTCCCAGTATGCGTTGATGTCCTCAAGGTTGTCATTCCGGTACTCCCTGGAGAACTCCATGATCCGGCCATCTAGCGTCCCGAAATAGAGCGTGCCCTCCACGGCCACCACGGCGTTTACCGGAAGATTGTCGTAAAAGTACCAGGAATTATTTTGGTAGTTGTTGACGATGGCCTGCCCGCCGTAGAAAATGTAATATTCCTGGTTCCACTCGTCGTCAAAGCAAATGGCCTGCGTCAGATCAAACGCTCCCAGGGTGGCGGCCACCTTATCAGAGACCCGCTTGGCATTGCGCTCGTCGCGGACGGAGTTGGCCGCCAGTGACCACTCGTAGACCGAACGCCCGTAGACTGTGCGGGCGTTGTTGTCCACTAGCTTCGCCTGGCCCGGTGCTGCATTTCCGATGGAGCGGTTCAGTGACGAGGTGTAGAACGCCGCCGACACACTGCCGTCCCCAGGGTAAGGGTGGAGTACGAACAGGAGTAGGCCGAGTCTGTTTTGAAGATCAGTAGGCGGTCATAGTGGCGGATCATAGCGGTAATGGGTGTATTGGCGCTGTCCACCGCCACCGTGTTGTACTGCGGGAAATACTCTGCCGACGCCTGCCCGTTCTCGTCCAGGCCGGAGAAAATCGCCTCGTTGGTGCCGTCTCCATACAAGAATGCCCGGCTGTCCGATTCGCCGTTGTAGAGCTCTGCAAACCGCATTCCGGTTACCTTGGCCCGCTCTCCCGTGCCCTTCCGCCATGTAAAGGTAATTGTGTTAACACCCTTTGGCGGCGCAGAGTCGAAGGTCACCTTTCCCTTTTCCAGGTCTGCCGTATACTTGATCTCGGTGCCCTCCACCGAGATGACCTCGTCCAGCTTGTTCTCAGGGAGCTGGAACTCCTTGGCCTCGCCATCCGGGGAATACTCCGCCCTCTTCTTCCCTGTCAGCAGATTCATCGGCTCCAGAAGCGTGCCGCCGCCAGTGGGCGGGGCCGCAGTAGTGACAATGGGTATGTATCCCTCCACCGCCGCCGGGGCCCCCTCACCGTCCCAGGAATAGTATTCCGTGCCGGTGAGGATGTAGAGCTTATCGGAAAAGCCAAACATGGAGGTCTGGCTGTCGTGGATGGCCCCTTGTCCGCCGCCGTGCGCTCCTCCAGATCCAAGTCCCACAGGTGTCCGCCGCAGGCCGCCAGAACATGGTGCTTCCCCGCGATGTAGCCGCTCCACATCCCTCGGACCGGGTTCCCGGAGGACAGTTCCGCCAAGAGGCCGTAGCCGGGCCTGATTTGCAGATGGTTTTCGGCGGTAATGCGGAAATTGCGCATCTCGGCGGCCTCTCCCATTTTCATGTGTGTGTCGCCGTCGGGAGACTCGTTCAGGCCAAGCCACTTCTTAATTTGATAGATTTTGGTCTCACTGGTGCTGACAATGTTCGCCACGTCACCACCTCCCGAAGCATCCGTACTCAATCCCGCCGTACATGGTCTCGATGTCCTCCGCCTGCGCCGGAATCGCACTGCGGTACTCCTCCAGCAGCTCGTCATACCTCTGGTTGAAGTAGGCGGCCACGTCCGGGTTTTCATCCAGCAGCAGATGGGCCGCCAGCCCATAGGGAAGAACGCCCTGGCAAATACCGTCGTCCAGCCCGATCGGGGTGTCAAAGTCCGCAATCTCCGGGCAGATAGGCCGCTTGCCCGGCTCCGTCACCCGGTAGGTATCCGAGGCCGGAAAGCACTCTACCCGCAGTATGTTGAGAATGGGGATTGTGCGGTTTTTATACTCGCGGGTATCCGCCGTGTCGGTGGGCACCAGTGGACTCGTTCACCTCGTCCATCAGGTTCATGGCCTTTTCAAAATCCATTGGGCGGTCGTTGCCACGCCGTTCTTCCTCCTCTCTGTTGGCAGTCGGGCTGAAGCCCCGCCGGGCCCTTTCTGCTTAACCGCCGGCGCCTACCACGGTGTAGCTGGCCACCGCGGAGGGAACTTGCCGGTCTCCACATCCACGGCCTTGACCACAACGCCCTTCTCCGCGCTGAAGGTGTTGGAGTATACCTGCGCCGTAGCGGAATAGCGGGGGTCGGTGCCGTCCACGGTGTACTTGCAGGTGCCCTTCTTGGTGATGGTCACCGTGCCGGTGGTGTCACTTAATGGTGGGAGCCGCCGTCACACTGCCAGATGCTCCGGCCACGTACAGTCCGTTGGCCTTGGTGCCCAGCACGAAGGAGTCGTGATAGATGCGCCCCTCCAGCAGATTGCCGCCGATGCCGGGCGGATCCTGGTGGATCTTCATGTCGTTCAGCTTCACCGGGTCTACCGTGGAGCCCTTGTACTTCACCAGGAAGTACACCCCGGCGGGCAGATAGGAGGCGGGCACCCGCTTGACTACCATATTGTCAATCTCTCCCACCTCGCCCTTGCTGACGGACTTCTTGCCCAGGGCCTCGATGGAGATGAACTGGTCAGACAGGGCCAGCAGCTTGAAATACTCGTTGGGGATGTAGAGGGTGCGGTTGCTCCAGGGAACCAGCCGGTCGGACATGGCCGCGCCAGCGTCGAAGATCGCGTCCACAATGTCGCCCTTGGTCGGCGCAGCAGACAGGCCCTCAATAATACCCGCATTGGTGCACCACTCGCGGAAGCGGTACTTGTCCACATAGGGAATGACCTGCTGCTCAATCTGCCGCTTGGCGGCGCGGGTGGCTCCCTTGATGTTGTACTGGTCGGACTGGTTGCCCTTGTCGATGGTGAACGTCCAGGACTTCTCGTCCCGCATGGTCATCTCCTGGACGGTATCACCCAGCTCCACGGGGGTGCCGTACCGGTTGGAACCGGTGCGCTGGTAGTCCACCAGGGGCACGGTGTCCACGCTCCACACCCGCACCGTGCGGGTGCCGGAGAAGGAGTAGTCGTGGCCGGTGGCGCTGTCGGTCAGAGAGTCCTGCTTGAATGCCTCGGCTACCTTCTTGGAGAAGGCTTCCGCTAAATTGATTGCCATAATACTTCCTTTCCGCCCTCACCGAACCGGGCGGAGGGATGGGCCTCACCGTCTCCGGTTCGGCCTCTTGGGCTCTTTTCCTTAATCTGCCTCGTCCCAGTATTTGGAGATGAGGCCGGCGTTGTCGTCTGCGGTGTCCCCCGCCCAGGCTGCCGGGGGTCTTGTCCCGGTTGGCCTTGTTCTGCCGCTCAGCGGCCAGCTCGGCCTGGAGGCGCTTGTTCTCCCAGCGGGTGTACGCATTTGTGAGCGTGTCGCCCCCGCGCACCGCGCCCCACACCTCGGGCGGAATGCTCTTGGGATCTACGCCGGGGTATGACTGATAGAACGCCTCAATGTCCTGCTTCCGGGCCTGGGCCTGCTGCTGAGCATGCTTCAGAACGCTGTTTTGCTGGTCTTGATACGCCTGGATTTCGGCCCGCTGCCGCGCAAGGTCGGCCCGTTCCTTTTCCATGCTCACCCTGGCTGCCGCGTCCTGCTCGTTCATGCCGGTTGCGATGAGCTCCTGCTTTCTGCAATAGTCCAGGTAATCGCCAACCGACATACCGTTGCGCTGGGCGTAGGATTTCACCAGCCCAGGGCGGGATCCGCTTCCCTGTCGGTACTGCCGGAGCTGGTCTCGCTCCTGCCGCACATGGTCGTAGTCCCACCCCTTCTGCGCCATGGCGACCAGCTCGTCACGGGTCACCTGGCGGGTCTCGTCCCGGTTCTTGAGGGTAAACAGCTCCGGCTGCGCTACCGGCGCATCCGGCGCTTTTTGGTTCCGCAGGAGGGGTTTCCTCGCCGCCCTTCGGCTGGTCTGCCGCAGCCGCCGACTCCGTCCCCTCTGCTTCGCCCGCCGGGTCCTCCGCGCTCCAGGCGGATTCAATGTCGCCCTGCACGGTCTCCATGGTCTCGTCCATATTGCTTCGCTCCTTCCCGCCCTGGTCTGGGCGGCTTTTATTTGGTCACGGCTGGTCCGCCGCTATACCCGTATCTGGGAGAGGTCCATTCCCTCCATGCCGGTCTGATTGATGGCCCTCTGTAGGTTCCCGTAGCCGGAACCCGCCGCCAGGTCGATTGTGTTACCCTGCCCGGCCTGTACGGCTCCCGTCTGCCCCTGCATGGCTGGCTGAACCATCCCCATCCGCTCCCGCAGGGTCTGAATCAGCTCCTGCTGGTTGGAGATGTAGCCGTTGGGCACCCGCTCCAGGTAGTCCACCACGTTAATCTGGCCGTTCATCAGGAGATTGTCCAGGGTCTGCATCTGCGCAATCTCACTCCAGTAGGCCGAGCCGCCCACGTCCAGCTTAATGGACAACGGCACCTGGTTGAGCAGGGAGAAGTCAAACTCCGTGGGCCGCGGCTTGTCGTCCGGCACCTGCCCCAGGTAGAGCATCTCCTGCTTCTCTTCCTCGGTTGGTTTCAAGTCCACATAGCGAACCCCATAGTAGGCCCGCATCTGATCCAGCCAGATACGCCCCAAATCCTCGACGCACTGGAAGAAATTCTGCTTGGTTAGCTCCATGGGCACCGAGGAGGCTTTCTGCAAGGCGATGATGGCGGAGGTGTTGTCCGGCCTGGTATCGCCCAGGGCCGCGTCTGTGGCCCCCATAAACTCCTTTGGTGAGGGAGATGGCAAGCTCGATAAACTGGCTCACCTGGGGCGAGATGGCCGCCGGGTCGATGGCACGGGCCACGTTGGTCACGTCTCCGCCGTTGACCGGGATGGCCTTTCCCACCCCGGAGTCCCACCGGGAAATCCGGGTCTTGTCGTACACAATCTTCGGATAGGCGGTGGTCATGAGGGAGATCATCGTCATGGCAAACATCTTGTTCACGAAGATCTGGTTGGGAATCAGCCCGGTCACCGCCGCCTGGCCGTGATAACAGTTCTGCACGTAGTCCCAATTCATCCAAACGATGGGATAGAGCTGCATCCCCGTGTCCCACTGGCTGCGCGCGGTCTTGGTGGTCTTGTTAGGATGTCCTCAAAGCCGCCGCGCCGCCCTGCGCCCTGGCCCTGCTCTGCTTTACCTCGTCCAGCAGCTCCCGGCGGGAGATCAGAAGATAGGGCTGGCTCTGCACATCCCGGTTTGTGGGGCTACCGAAGGACACGCGGGTATTTTCCAAAATTTCTGTGCGGATGGTGCCCTTCGCCGTCTGCCCGGTCTCCGCATCGGGGTCAAACCAAACGTAAATGCAGGCGTCTCCGTCTACTGCGGCGTTGCGCATGAACTCGCGGGTCTGTTTCCCTAGCTTATTCTGCTCAAACAGGGCCTCAAACTGGGCGTTGACCACATCCGTCAGCCGTTCCAGATCCCCCAGGGCCGCCATGCCGGAGGAGGACAGAGGCGACGCCGCCATTTTGAGATTATCCGTGGCTGTAGAGGCCACCACATAGAGGATGATCCGCTTGATGAAGTTGAACACTGGGGTGGGAAGGCCGTTGGACTGCACTCCCTCCCACTGCTTCCCGATGTAAAAGTTCTCGTTGGCCCGCACATTGTCATACAGATTGAGCCCGGCCTTGAAGTTGCAGGCCGTCTCGTACTCGTTCCACACGGACTCGGGGTGATTTCCTTCTTTGCCATCACTCACCCTCCCGCCGGGGCGGCCACTGATAGCCCATGATATTGTCAATGCCCTCCTGCAACAGCCGCTCCGCCTGGCGTGCGTCCTCCTCCGCCTTCGGGTCGGCCCCCGTGGCCGCATGTCCCAGCTCCACGTGCACCTCCGGCGCGGGCGGTTCCCACTCCAGCCGTTTCTCCAGAGCCTCCAGGCGGGCCTCCAGCCGCCCCACGTGCAAGGGCAAGCGAAATCAGCTTGTTCATGTCCTTATCCTCCGTAGCTCAGATATCCGTCGGCGGCCTCTCCGCCGGTCATGTAGTCGTCGTACTCCTCCACATAGTCCACATCGTCCCGCTCCGGCCGCACCGGCTCCAGCCGTGCCCCCATCATCCGGTAGATCAGCCCATAGCGCAGGGCGTCGGGACTGTGGGTAATCTCGTGGGGCTCTTTGGCGCAGTCCGAGGGGTTCTTTTTCGTCGTGCTGGAGGGCGGGCAAATCCCGGATCATTCGAGGGCAGTCCTCGGTGAAGAGCATCCCCGGGCGTCCGTCCGGTCGCTCCTTCAGGAACTCCTTCACCACCATCCAGCCCTGCACCCGCTGGCTGGAGGCCCGGACAATCCCGATGCCGTTCTCCATGAAAATCTCGGCCATGGTGCGCCCCGTGTCCTTCTGGGTGCTCCACATGTCCGGCGGGGCGACGGTGAACTGAATCTGTTCCCCCGGCGGGGTCAGCCGCCGCATGGCGGCCGCCGCTTCAGACACAATCAGGCCGCTCTCGCAATACTCCCGGTACACCCACACCCGGTCGTCAAAGTCAATGGCGAACCAGTAGCAGGCGAACATATCAAGTCCGTAGTCAAACGCCCGGTAGCGGGGCCACTCCTTAGGCACAATAAAGGGCTTCACCACGTGCCGCTCCCGCCGGAACTCGCTGAAATACTGTCCGGCCATGGCATCCCAATCGCCGTAGCGGTGGGCTGCCCGGATGTCCTCCGGAAGCGTGTCTAGCATCTGGATGTACTCCGGGGACGCTTTCAGCAGCTCCTTGTTGTCCTCCACCGTGGCGGGGATGAAGGAGTAATCCCGTCCGCTCTCGACGCCCTCATACTCTCGTGTGACGAACAGCCGCTTCACCCACTGATGCCCGACGCCGCCGGGGTTACAGGTCAAATAGAAGTGCTTCGGAATCTCGTTGACGCCACGGAGCGTCGCGCCCATGGTGCGGAACTCATACTCGGTGAAGTGGGTGGCCTCGTCCATGAAAATCCAGTCGTATAGCACGTGGGTCTTGCCGCCGCCCCGCGCGCCGCCATAGGCCGTGTACCGGGTCTTGCTCTCTATGAACTGCCACTGCTTGGGATACAGCTCCCCCAGCTCCAGCTTGATTTCCCCCGTGGGCTGATTCGGTTTCCGCCTTGCCACAACCTACCTCCAGACAAACGAAAAGAGGCCAACCGCCGAGTTTTCCTCGGTAGTTGGCCTCTAGGGCTCTTTCAATATCACCGGATGGGATGCCTTGCACTTGGGGCAGTAGGGAGCCACCCCGCTCCCGTGGGCACCCTTCTCCAGCGCCCCGATCTTGGCCCAGGTCACCGGACACAATACCCATCCGCCCTGAACCACAGCTCTCTGTTTTGAAATTTTCGGGTCTGCCATGAAAACATCCCCACCCCCTGTTTTGTAGTACCCCCGCCCCCGTCTCCTGCAACTGCGGGGCGGCAAATTTGAGCGGGTGAGGATTTGCACCTCACATATGGGCCTCACCAAAGCTCTACGCCCACGACTTCGCCGCTGTTGCTTTGTTCTTCACAGACGGTTACTCTTCTTCACTGTCAGCGTCTACTATTGCTGGTAATCGCACCAGCTTTACCACAATTAGTGTCTGTTCCGCCACCGCTCAATGGTATGTAACCCGCTATGCGGGATCACATCACAATCATCAAGGCTGTATTACAATCAGCAACCTATTTCCGTTTCTGCTACTGACGCTTAGACACCGCTGGTCGGTCTACGTTGCCACACCTTTCCATCCTCACCTCACATACTCCATCCATAGGAACAGCCTTGATAATCACGGTACATCTCAACCCCTCCGCTGGTGTCGTCAGTCGGAACCGTTCATCTTTATAGAGCCGGGGTCAGCCAACAATAATTTTCTTCGCCTTGCCGCTTTCGCACAGCGCACAAGGAAGGCCCGTCTGCTTTTAACCTGTGGTGCCATACATCTGGTGCCACCGCCCGCCTCATGCGGCGAGGAGCGGCATATGGCGGACAGTAGGTTGTCCAGCCGCCCATTGGCATTTAATTTAATCGCGCAGTGCCTCTTTTGCTTTCCATCTGCGTTTGGAGCCGAGAGGCGGCATTGAGCCGCCACACGTCCGCGACGTAACGGGCCGCCGCAGGCGCTTCTGCTACAGCACTCGGCATATTTTTGGTTATCTAATACAAGTGCTCATTAGGATCATAAATGCCAAATTCCAAACCATTCCATTAAGGTCGTCTTTCTGCTTTGCTTTGAAAGCTAAATAAGCATTTACAACCATAAGAACAAGGCAGATAAGTTCTGCAATGATTATGAGTACACCACTCACTTTACACCATCCCATTTTTGCAACTTTTTGTGCGCTTCCCGCTTAGATTGTCACACCCTGGTCTCGGCGGCGACATCATGATTAGCCACTCGCAGGGCAGTTTTCAGTGGGATAGCGCCGGGGCAGGTCATAGCTGCCACCGCTTCCGCCTCCATGACAGGCGGGCGTCATGCCCCTTCTCCGGGGCCGTCAGACGCTCTAGGCTTCCCGGTATAGTGTCTCTCCACAGTCATTTGCCGCATGGAGGGCGCGACCCTCCGCCCAGTTTATCGGGTGGTTTTCAGCCGTGCAGCGTAGGGGCCCGATATTACCGCCTCGGCGCCGGGCGGTAGAAAAGGAGGATGCGGGGAAAAGTCCGGCTCACGCCGGTGGCAGGGGGATGCAGGAATCGAACCTGCGATATGAGGGCCAAAACCTCATACCTTACCGCTTGGCGAATCCCCTGTGTAATGCTTTGGAGGCGTTTGGTGAAAGCGGTGATACCCCTATACCCTCCCTGGAAAGGCACCCCGATTTTCCGCTACCCCGTACCGGGTGGGGGCGGGGCGGGGGTAGGGCCTCCCCTCTCCCCTGCTCCCTCGCTCACCTGCACGCCCTGGGGCGCTGGTTATCCATGCAGTGCAGCCCGTGCAGACACCCCCATATATTGTGGTCTGAAGACTG